>Ga0182024_10000038_pt1 | contig 222133 bp, 215 predicted proteins | sample P32metaG_FD_120480 | JGI IMG/M metagenome (GOLD analysis project Ga0182024, IMG submission 120480) | Permafrost microbial communities from Stordalen Mire, Sweden - P3-2 metaG (Illumina Assembly) | ecosystem: Environmental > Terrestrial > Soil > Wetlands > Permafrost | place: Sweden: Stordalen...
CTGCACGTCATGGGCGTCGAGCCGCGGATGCCGAGCACGACCTACAACTTCTGGTCCGGGATCGGCAGCGACATCGGCGAGGTCACGATCATCGGCGCGCTGATCCTGCTGTACCACCACCACGAGTGCCATATCGGCACCTGCCACCGGCTGCACTGGAAGTCGTGGACCGACCCGGACGGTCACGTCCACGCGCTCTGTAAGAAGCATCACCCCCACAAGGAGCCGACCGAAGAGGAACTTGCCGCGCTCGTGGCGCGTGAGCAGAGCCCAGTCGCCCCGTCGTCGTGAGCGAGGGCTACTGGCTCGCGCCTTGTGTCGCATCAGCTGGTGGTGCTCCACGAGAAGTTTTCAACTGATCGTGAACCTGGCAATAGCTGTACGCTGCCCTGATCTTGCTCCCGAGGCGGGCGCAATCGAGTGGGGGGGGTAGCAATGAGGTTTCGACGGGGCGGCGCGATCGCGGCGCTGGCGTTGGCGGTGATCCTGGGAACCACAACCGTGGCGAGCGCGAAACCCACTGCGAAACCCACGAAGGCTGAGAAGGCCCTCTACAACAATCTTCCGCAGGCGACATACCCGACCTGCCAGCCGTCGACCTCCGTGGTGAAGAAGGACTACGCGATGGTCTACCCGTCGGCGAAAAAGGCCATCGCCACGATCGTGGCTGCCATTTCGTGCAGCGGGGTGGCGGGAGCCGGAGCTCCTGACGTCGTCGTCTTCACGAAGTGGAAGACCGACGCCGCCATGAAGTCCTTCTACACGACCGTCCGCACGGACTTCAATATTCAGCCAGATTCCGGGACAGGAAACACCTGCCCTGAAGAGGGAACCGTCGTGGTCAACCAAACGCAGCAGCTGGGTCGCGAGGTCTGTTACGTCGATTCTTCCAATGGCGGCTCGGAGTACGTCTGGACCATCGACCAGTTGAAGATCCTGGCCAACGCGATCAAGACCAATGACCCCAACGGCTCGTTGATCAGCACCTGGTGGACCACGGGCGCGCCGGGCCCGAACGTGCCGACGTCAGGCACGTCGACCACGCCGAGCAGCTAGCGATCGGAGATGGGCTGGGGCGACTAGACGAGTGGGCCCCAGCCCAGGTCTCCCGTCGCGTGGCGGGGGCAGGGCGGGCACGGAGAGACGTTCATGAGGACCGCGCGTCATCGAGTCGACCAGCGCCGCGAAGGTCCGCTCCGATCGTGTTTGGTCCCCCGCTGAGGCCGGTTGAGACCGGAGAGATCTCGGGCGAGGGATTCGACTACAACTTCGACAGGATGGCCTTGGCGAGGTGCTGCTCGCCGGAAAGGGACGGCGGAGCGCCGGTCAGGGAAAGGGGAGAGAGCACCTTCGCGCCGGCGATGGCGGGCTGTGTCGTTTGGCTGAATGGGGCGAACTGGATTGTGGATGGAGAGCCGAGGTGGGGCGCGGACCACGACGTGCCGGGCGGGCGATTGACACGCCACGTCGGCGCAGAGGTCGGCGGGCCGGCACGGTGAAGGCCTGGAGGGTGCTGCGCTACGGGACGCCATCTGAGGTGTTGGCGTTGGAGGAGGTCGCGACGGCCGAGCCGGGCTCGGGTGAGGTGCGGATCCGGGTCAGTTCGATCACGCTCAACTTCAACGATCTCGACGCAATGCACGGCAGGTACCAGACGATCCCGCTCGTGCCGCCGTACACGCCGGGCATGGAGGTCCTCGGATGGGTCGAGGCGTGCGGCCCCGGCGCCGAGGCGTGGATGGGCCGGCGTGTCGTCGCCATCCCGACTGGCGCACAAGGGGGCTACGCGGAAGCTGTCATCGCATCCACGACGATGATGTTCGAGATGCCCACGGACGTGCCCGAGCCAGAGGCGGCTGCCATCTACATGCCCTTCCATCTCGCGTGGTTAGGACTCCACGAGCGCGGTCGCCTCCAAGCGGGAGAGACGCTGCTCGTCCACGCCGGGGCCGGCGGCATCGGGTCGGCTGCCGTCCAGCTCGGCGCCCTGGCCGGCGCTCGTGTGATCGCGACCGCCGGATCGGCCCAGAAGCTCGCGCTCTGCCAGGCGCTCGGCGCCGAGGTGGTGATCGACTACCGCAACGCCGACTTCGTCGACGCCGTCCTCGATGCCACCGATGGCCGAGGAGTCGACGTGGCGTTCGACACCATCGGCGGCGCCGTAACCAGATCGACGTTCACCTGCATGGCTTTCAACGGCCGCCATCTCATGGTCGGGTTCAGCGCGGGGATCGAGGCCGAAGACACGGGAATTGTGCCCCGCCCGATCGTGTTCGGGAACCTCTCTTTGTGTGGCGTCTGCCTCGCGTACGTCGACGACCCTCGTCAGGCCAAGCAGGCGCGGAACGGGTACAACTTCCCATCCCACGCCGACGGGGAGGAGATCCATGCTCGGCTGCTCGACTTGGTGCACCAGGGCAAGGTGCGTCCCCTCGTCGGGCTCGAACTCCCCTTCGCCTCCCTGCCGGCCGGACTCGAGGCGCTCCAGCGTCGGGAGACCGTCGGCCGGGTGGTCGTGCGGCTCTCGGACGGCGCGAAAGGAGTCGCAGTTCATCGGCTGATCTAAGGTGCGAGCCCGCTCCGAAATCCCCGAGGGGCGCCCACGGCTCCGCGGTGGCTGGTGGCGGCGTACTCGGCGCGACCAGCCCCACCTCCGCCCGGAGTAGTCGTGGCCTTTCGGGTTGAGTCGCCTTTCCGACACGCGGTCGTGAGCGCGGTTCCGCAGGTCGGCCAAACTGAGCTCGTGGGACCGGTGGGAGCATGCTGAACAAGTCACTCACGGCCGTATTACAAAAGAGCCCCAATCGGGTGGCTGGACCTATGTGGTCATGTCCGATTCGGTCAAGGTTCTTCGGCACTCGGGGCCCCGTGAAGGTCCGAAACACGATCGATGGTCATCCGTAGCGGAGTTCGCTGATGGCCATGGGCGATAGCACGCACAAGCTGCCCGGCAGGGTGGCCGTGCGCAAAGCCATTGGGAAAGAAGCGGGGCTACCGTGAGGGTTCGCTTGGAAGAGCGGATAGACAGCTGAGTGATCCTCGCATCCTTGAGAGCGTCGAGCTGCAGACGACGCCACTCTCCGACCAACCGCAACGCTCGCGGAAGGTCGTGCTCGACGCCTCGCGGTACGCTGACGCGGAAGGAGGTGAGGTCGCCATGACCTTCACCGCTCAGGTCGAGACCGTGCTCGGAGAGCTGCGCCCGCTCGTGCAGGGTGACGGTGCTGACCTCGAGCTGCGCGGCGTCGACGAAGCGGGGCGGCAGGTGACGCTCGGGCTCGTCCTCAGCGGCGTCGAGTGCCTCGAGTGCGTGATGCCTCCCGACTTTCTGCACCAAATCGTCGAGCAGGCGATGCAGGACAAGGTCCAGGGCGTGCATGTGGTGCTTGAGGATCCGAGAGAGCGATGAGCGCGTTGCACGCCCCGCAGCATGCGTACAACGACGGTCTCGAGCTCGTGGAGGACTACCACGCACGCGGATGGACCGATGGGCTACCCATCGTCCCGCCAACACCGGAGCTTGTCGAGGAATTCCTCGAGGCCGCCGGCCTATCGCCCGGCCACGTTGTCGGAACCGTGCCGACCCGCGAGGTCACGGTGACTGCCGAGCACGTCGCCATCAACGCGGTCATGGCCGGCTGCCGCCGTGACTACATGCCGGTCGTGGTCGCCGCGGTGCGCGCGCACTTGCACGAGAAGGCGAACTGCCACAGCACCACGGGGACGCTGTCCGGTGCGGCCCAGGTGGTGATCGTCAACGGTCCCATCCGGCTCGACCTCGACCTGAACTGCACCGCCGGTTGCTTTGGGCCGGGCTGGCGAGCCAACGCCACGATCGGGCGGGCGCTGCGGCTCGTCATCCGTAACGTGTGCCGCGCGGTGCCCAACTTCCTCGACCGTGCCTCGTTCTCGACGCCGGCGCGCTACTCCTTCTGCTTCGGCGAGGACGAGGAGGGAAGCCCCTGGCTGCCACTCAGTGTCGAGCGCGGCATTCCGGCAGGGGCCAGCGCGGTCACCGTACACTCCACGATGACAGTCGCCGCTGCAGTCGACCTGACGAGCCGCACTCCCGAAGGCGTCCTCGACTCGATCGTCGCCGCGCTGCGCGCCCGGGGGACCGCCGGCGATCGTTGGCTTGGCGAGGACACGAACGTCGTGCTCGTGATGGGTCCGGAGCACCGCCGCTATCTCGTCGACGCCGGATGGTCGAAGGCCGACGCCCGCGCCTACGTGTGGGAGCGCGCGGTGGCGCCGACGAAGCACGGTCCGAGCCCGGTGAAGGTCGGCCGCCCCGACGGGTTCCTCCTCGTCGCAGCCGGCGGGCCGGGGATGGCGGAGACCTGGCTGCTGCTTCCCCATCTCGCCCTGGCCGTGACCCAGCCCGTTGTTGTAGGAGGAGGTCCACGATGAGCCTGATCGGTCTCGACCCTACGAGTGGCCCACCACCGGTGCGGCGCGAGGGCCGATCGGTTCAGCCCCGCCTCGCGTCGCTCGACGGCGCGGTGGTCGGCCTCGTTGTGAACGGGCTGGGGGAGAGCGAAGCGTTCCTCGGCGCACTCTACGACGAGCTGCGAGCGCTCGCGCGCGTCGGTCCTGCGGTCACCGTGGTCAAGGCGAGCGTGTCGGTGCCACCTGACCCGACCGACTGGGAGCGGCTGATCTCGGAGGTGACGGTCGCGGTTGCCGGCTTCGGTGGCTGAGGATCCTGTAGCGCGCGCAGTTTGCGCGACGCCGTCGAGCTCGAGTGGGCGGGGATCCCTAGCGTGGCCATCGTCCACGAGACGATGGCGGGCAGTGCGCGGGCGATGGCTCGCGTGAGCGGGATGGGGGAGTACGCGTTCGTCACCGTCGACTATCCCCACGTGCCACTGGCGGTCTGGGCGCCCGACGAGGTCCGCGAGATCGCCCGCCAGGTGGCACCACTCGTGTTGGGGCAGCTCCGGGCAACGTAGGAGTTATGTGCGCGCCCTGGCCGAGGGCGCGGCGCGCTGAGCGGCGACGGTGACAAGCTCACCGCCGGGGACGAATCCCTTCTTCGCCAGCTCCGTGCCCGCCAGCGGCCCTTCATCTTCCATGCCTGGTGTTGGTCAGCTCGCACGTGACGGTCTAGGGCGGGACGCGCGCGTGGGAGACGGCGGTCGGCGCCGGGAGTGCGCTGGCGCTGACGTCCTCGACAACGCGATCACGCGGCGTGGTCGTCGCCACGCCGCCGCGTCAGACCAGCGATCGGTTGAGGGTTTGAGTGGGGTCCGGCGGCGGTCGAACTGCTGTTCGGAGCTCGACTCGTCCGTCCCGGAGTACGACTGCCCTCGCCGGGCGTGCACATCAGCAGGGGGCAATCTCCCTCCGACGCTGGTTGTTGGCCAGCGTGAACGTGCCGACCCTCGGGTGAGCAGGGACCTGCTGGAGCGCAATTCAGCGGCGCGCTCGCCCTGTAACGTGCGTCCCGCACGCGTCGCGATGCACAACCCGGGTTTGAGTTCATGGCTGGACGCAAAGACCTCGAATTCACCTATTCGGTGATCGATCGCCTCTTTCGACTCAGCCTCGGAGAGCTCGCCGACTTCAGTGGAGCGAAGTACGACGGCGACTTCTCCCTCAGCCTCGAAGAGGCTCAGCGGCGCAAGCACGACTACGTCGCCGAGCAGGTTGGGATCGGACCAGGCCGGCGCGTGCTCGACCTGGGCTGCGGCTGGGGCCCGCTGCTCAACGCCGTGCGGAACCGCGGCGCCAGTGGGCTGGGTGTCACGCTCTCCTCTGCTCAGGTCGCTGCCTGCCAGCGCCACGGCCTCGACGTTCGTCTCTTTGACGCGAGGCTTCTCACCCACGAGAGTTTCGGCCACTTCGACGCGGTGGCAAGTCTCGGCGCCTTCGAGCACTTCTGTTCTCCCGCGGAGTACGCCGCCGGACAGCAGGAGGGGATCTACGGTGACCTCTTTGGCCGTATGGCGAGCGTGCTGCCCGACACGGGCCGGTTCTTTCTTCAGACGATGGTGTTCGGACCGAACATGATCCCGCTCGACGATGTCGACATCCGGGCCCCGCGCGATTCTGACGCGTGGTACCTCGCACTCCTAGGCCACCAGTTCCCGGGCTCTTGCCTTCCCTTCGGGCAGGAGCAGGTGATCAGGAGCGCTCAGCCCCACTTCCGGCTCGTGTCGAGCTCCAGCGGCCGGCTCGATTACATCGAGACCATCCGTCAATGGCGAGGTCGGTTCTCTGAGCCGAGTCTAAGGAAGTCACTGGTCAAGCTGCGCCTCGCCCGCCGGTGGGCTACCAGCCCTGAGTTTCGGCTCGCGTTCACCTCGGGTGTGAGCGCCAACACGGTGTGCTTCGAGCGGGAGCTGCTCGACCACTACCGATTCGTGTTCGAAAAGCGGTGACCTCAAGAGCGACGCGCCGCGAGCGCCGCGCTCCACCGATCCGATCGAAGCCCGCCCGGCTGTGGCCCATGACTCGCCAGGACCGGAGCGCTCTCGTGACGGCGGGGGCGGCTGCGGGGGAGTGCGCCCACAAGGCGCGTCCTAGCACCCACGCGTGGATCGTCGGTGCGCCCGTCAGGGTCGGTCTCGGGCCAGCGGCGCGCTGGTCGCGTCGCCACGCTGTCGCCGTCGGTCAAGGTCGCTCCAGGTGCCCTAACCGACATTTAACGTGATGCGCGCCTCCACGCAGCGCGAAGCAGCCAGACTGCACCCAGCTCGAGAAGGGAGACCCATGCGTCGTGTCCGGATCACCCAGCTGGTGGCGCTCGTCGCCGCTGCCCTGACCGCCGTCAGCGTGGCGGCGGCGACCGCCTCGGCCGCCGCCTCGGCGGCCATCCCCGCGTCGTCGGGCAGCCCCGGAATCCACAAGATCCGCCACATCGTGATCATTATGCAGGAGAACCGTTCCTTCGACAGTTACTTCGGCACGTATCCGGGCGCCGACGGGCTCCCCATGCAGAACGGCGTGCCCACCTCGTGTCTCCCCGACCACCAGACGGGCCAGTGCGTGAAGCCCTACGTCGATCACGCCGATGTGAACGGCGGTGGGCCCCACGGCGCGTCGAACTCCGCCGCCGACATCAACGGCGGCCTGATGAACGGCTTCATCAACCAGGACCTCCAGGCCAAGAAAGGCTGCCTGAACACGACAAACCCGGCCTGCACGAACTCGGCCGCGCCCGACGTCATGGGATACCACACCCAATCCGACATCCCGAATTACTGGGCCTATGCCAAGAACTTCGTCCTCCAAGACCAGATGTTCGAGCCGAACGCGTCCTGGAGCCTTCCCGCGCACCTCTTTGAGGTCTCCGAATGGTCGGCGTACTGCACCCAGCACAACGTCCCGGCGAGCTGCAGAAACGCGCTGCAAGCGCCTGGCCTCCCGCCGGACTTCCAGGGCAGCCACGGCATCCCGCCCATCTACGCCTGGACCGACCTGACCTATCTGCTCCACAAGAGCCGCGTGTCCTGGGGCTACTACGTGGTCGCCGGGACGGAACCGGACTGCCAGAACGACGCCGCCATCTCGTGTGGCCCGGTGCGCCAGAGCGCCAAGACTCCCGGCATCTGGAACCCGCTGCCGTTCTTCGACACGGTGAAGAGCGACAACCAGCTCGGGAACATCCAGTCGGTGACGAACTTCTACCATGCCGCGACGAAGGGAACGCTCCCGGCGGTGTCGTGGGTTGTGCCGTCGGGCGCGGTCAGCGAGCACCCGCCTTCCCCGGTCAGCTTCGGGCAGAGTTACGTGACGAGCCTGGTGAACGCGGTGATGCGCAGCAAGGACTGGAGCTCGACCGCGATCTTCCTCGCCTGGGATGACTGGGGCGGCTTCTACGACCACGTCGTGCCGCCCACCGTCGATGAGAACGGCTACGGCCTGCGGGTCCCCGCCATGGTGATCAGCCCCTACGCGCGGCACGGCTACGTCGACCATCAGACACTGTCGTTCGACGCGTACGTGAAGTTCATCGAGGACGACTTCCTCGGCGGGCAGCGTCTCGACCCCAAGACCGACGGTCGGCCCGACCCGCGTCCCGACGTGCGCGAGGACGTCAAGATTCTCGGAAACCTCAGCAGCGACTTCGACTTCAACCAGAACCCCCGCGCGCCAGTGCTGCTACCCGTGCACCCCGTGACGACACTGACCGGCACGCCCCAAGCGCGTAACCTGACCGCGGCGCAGAAGGCGGGCGATGCCGACGGCTGATCCCGCCACCGCCCGGCGGGCTCGCGCGCGGCCGGCTCCGTGATGATCAGCGACGCGGCGGCGTCGGGGACGTGTGGCGCCGCACCGCTCATCGTGGCGCCCCTCTCGATGGCGTAACTGAACTCAGCACCTCAACGAGCGGATTGTCGGCGGGTCGTGGCCCCTGGCCGACGTGCGCCCCACGGTGCTCGAGGGACTGCCGCTTCCGGCTTGGGATTTCCGCCCGGCTCTTGAGGCCGACGCTCAGTCTGAGGGGAGGATGCCGTCCAGGGCGTCGAGAGACGGCGCGAAGTAGAAGGCACCGCTCACGGGCGTGGTGAAGTCAACGAGGCGGTCGTGTAGGCCGTCGCCGGTGGCGCCGAACATCCGGGCCAGCATTTTGTGGAAGCGGCTGGGGTCCGTGCTGAAGGCGATGAAGTAGAGGCCGAGCTCACCGACGCGGCCATAGGGGACGCTGCGACGGTAGATCTCGAGCTCCTCGCCGTCTTCTTCGATCACCACGCGGCTGATGTGAGCGGTCGGCGGCTTGTCCTTGAGCTCGACGCTGTCAGGTTTGGTGCGACCGAACGTGCCCTGTTGTTCCTCGAGCGACTGGGCGTGGAAGGCATCGAGGTTGTGGACCCAGCGCATGGCGATGACGTGGGCGCCGCCTGCACCCGTGTCGCCATCGGGGACGACAGCGACGTCGTGGGCCGCCTCGACCGGCGGGTTCTCGGTGCCGTCGATGAAGCCGGTGAGGTCACGACTGTCGCGGTAGACGTAGCCGGGCTGCTCCTGGGCGAGGGTGGCAACAGGCGCGAAGGCGGCCGCGACGCCCCGAGCGACGTCGAGCTGGACGTCTTCGCCGGTGCCGTGCGACCAGACCCAGATGTCGTGCTGGGTGGCGGGTGCCCGGCCGCCGTCGCCTTCCACGTCGATGAACGGGAGGAGATTGTCGGGTGCGTCGTCCCGCTTGAGGCGGTGCCACACGCCCGGCCCAAACCCGACGACGATGTTCGAGCCGCCCACCGTCACTGACGGCTCGCGTAGATGCCCGACTGCCGCGCAGATGCTGGCGTCGGAGACGCCGGGTCGGAGGTCGAACTCGAGGTGGTAGTGCGAGCGCGTGCCTTGCGCAAAGATTCCCGGCTGAGGGGTGGCCATGCGCCGATCGTATGCCGAGGTGACAGGGCTACGAGCCTCCGACCAGGACTTGTACGGCCCCGACCAGCGCGCGAGTCCGGCTCGCAGCGGCGCCGTCCGCTCTGGGTTCCCGACCTGCACGCACCGGCCAGGCGACCATCACCATGACGCCGGGTGCGACACGACCCAACCCAGCGTCATCCGGGGAGACCTCGGGTGAGCCCGTTCGGCCCCAGAGGCCGCAGGCGGGCCAACGGCGCCGGCCCTCTGGTGCCCAGCCCCGGTGGAGCTTGCCAGTGCCTGACGGGTTCCTGTCGGCGCCCACCCGTTCGGCCACTCCGGGGGAGGCCTCACGACTGACCAGCGGCTCGGGATAAGATCGGCCCTGCACGTTCAGCCCGGAGGGTCGGCCCAGCGGACGCTCCGAGCCCGGCGCGAGCCAGACGGGCTGGCGAGGAATTCAGTGGCGTGCTGGGCGTGTCACGCGTGCGTTACGCACCTCTCGCGATGCTGAATTGAGGTCTGAGTTAATGAGTTCATGGCTGACCCGCAAGGACCTCGAGTTTCACCTCTTCGTCGATCGAAACGGACTAGGTTGCGGACCGTGAGCTCACCAGGAGCGGGACGATCGCGAGACGCGGGCGGATCCGGGGGGGTGCGCCCAGACGGCGTATCCTGGCACGACAGCGTGGATCGCTACGCTCGACCGGATCTCGGGCGGACCCTCCTCGCCCTCACCACGTCGGTCGTCCCATTCATTGGCCTCTGGGCGCTGATGTACCTGGCGCTGTCGGTCTCTTACCTGCTCGTCTTGGCACTGGCGGTGCCGACTGCCGGCTTCCTGCTTCGGACCTACATCCTCTTTCATGACTGCGCGCATGGCTCGTTGTTGAAGGGGCGTCGCGCGAACCAGTGCTTGGGTGTGGTGCTTGCGCTGATCGTCTTTACACCGTTTGCGCGCTGGCGACAGGACCATACCGGTCATCATGCAACTGGGAGCAACCTCGATCGTCGTGGCACCGGGGATGTGCCGACCCTCACCGTCGCCGAGTACAACGCCCGCTCACGGGGGGCACGGCTCGGATACCGGTTGTTCCGAAATCCTCTGGTGATGTTCGGAATGGGCCCGATTTACGGGATGCTGCTCGAGCCGCGCTGGGTTGGCCGCTCAGCCCGCCCGCGGGTCCAGCGCAGTACCTGGGGTACCGATCTGGCGCTCGCGCTGATGGTCGGCGGACTCTGTTGGCTGCTGGGCTGGCGCGACTTCGTGCTCGTGGAAGCGCCGCTCGTCGTGCTCGCGGGAGGCGCGGGGATCTGGCTCTTCTACGTTCAGCACCAGTTTGAGGCCACCTACTGGCGGCGCTCGCCGGAATGGAGCTACGAAGACGCAGCCCTGCGCGGGAGCTCCTATCTGCGGCTGCCCAAGGTTCTGCAGTTCTTCACCGGCAGCATCGGGCTTCACCACGTCCACCATCTCAGCCCGAAGATCCCGAGCTACAACCTGCAGCGCGCGCACGATGAAAGCCCGATCTTCCACAGCGTGCCGCAGCTCTCGCTCTGGCAAGGGCTGCAGGCGGTGCGCCTCAAGCTCTGGGACGAGGACGCGGGCCGTCTCGTGACCTGGGCGGAGGTTGGGACGCACGGCTCGCCGGATCCGGCCGGTCGGAACGGGCCGGCTGCAGTGGTCCCCGCCTTGGCCCGCGACGCCGACTAGGGCAGGCCGAGCTCGGCTCGCAGCCGCGCCGGTGGCGGTTGGTTCAAGTTGCCACTCCGACACCCCTCACTGACCTGCACGAGCGGGCAGCATTCAACGGCTGAGGGAGTCGGTTCCGGCGAACGTTCTCACCTCGTCCGCTCCGTCGCACGGACCGCAGCGGGCGTGCTCCTCGCGATCCGCATCGGCGCGTCCGGGCCACCCGAGACATTTCCGGGGGGCGGGCGCCATGGTCGAGGCCACGCTCGGTGATTGCCTGAGCACCCTACGCAGGGTTGCCCCAGAGGACCCGAGACCCTCGAATCCGACTCTCTGACCGTCGGGTCGACCACTCTCCGTAGTCGGACGGTCACGCTCCGGTCACAGCGGGGTGACACCCCAGGGCACACGATGTCGTCGATGTCCAACCAGTCGAAAGCACGTTGAGAGGTGTCGGAATGACGTACTCGGATCGCTCGCTCATTGCGGGAGTCGCACTCGGGTCGACAGCGACCGAGACGAAGCGGTGTCGGTGCAAGCTGCGGACCCTCGGGGTCGCAGTGGCCGGGATCACCGTCCTCGGGCTCGGCGGCACGGCCTGGGCGCTGCCCACCCCGATCGGTCTCGGGACCGCCACCCAAGCCGCCGTCTCGTCGGGCACGAGTCCGACCAACGTCGGCGTGTCGACCATCGCCGGGGACGTTGACTCGACGAATCCCAGCCAGCCCGGCCTCGCCGCCTGTACGGTGCCGTCGCCTCCGCCCGGCACGAACTGTGTCGTCTACACCACCGGGACGCAGAACATCAACAACGGTGTGGCGGCTGGCGTTGCTGCCGACGACACCGCGGCGCGGATCCAGGCCCAAGGGGCGCCAGACTCGACAGCGGTCCTACCGCAGCTCGGCAACACTGACACCCCGTTCGCCGCCGGCGTCTACAACACCGGCGCCGCCAACATCACCGGTGTGCTCACGCTCGACGCAGCCTACAACCCGGATTCGGTCTGGATCTTCAACGCCGCGTCCAGCATCACGGCCGCGAGCGGCAGCTCGTTCGTGTTCACCAACATCCCGGCCGGCTCGTCGCCCGAGTCACTGTCCTGCAACGTGTTCTGGACCGCGGTCAGCTCGGCGCACCTGAGTGCTGGCGTCACCTTCGTTGGCACGGTGATGGCTCAGCAGTCGATCACCGTCGACGCCGGGGCGCACGTGTTCGGACGACTCCTGGCGGAGACCGGTGACGTGACCCTGATCTCCGACACGATCGACCGGCCGACCTGCGCCGCGCTCCCTGCCGGGACCGGGGGAGGCCCCGCCGGCACGTCGGGTGGCAGTGGAAGCACCAATGGTGGTTCGGGTGGTTCAGGTGGCGGCTCCGCGGTCTCCACCCTGTCCGCGACGCCCGCGACCCCGCTCGCATCGCCACCGAGCTCCACCGGTCTCACCGGCTGATCACGCAACGGGCCGGCCTCACTGGCCGGCCCGTGCCAAGCGGCACCATGCCCCAGCGCGACGCGCTGGGGCATGGACTTCTTTCGGGGAGCTCGCTCCGCGGGTTGCGCTCGTACCGGCGCGGCGCGTTCTGCACCGCGGAGCTCACCCATCGCCGGACGTGACCGGATGTCCCCACGGTACCGGCGCCCGGGTCACGGACGCGGCGGAACCCGGACCCGCCCGAGACGGCGCTCAGCGCAGGTGGACGCCCATCCCGGCGCGGCATGGGTCGGTCAGCGGCGTCGAGGCGTTGACGCCGGGTCGGCATCGATCACACGCGCCCGCTCGGCCGCGGGAGGGACGGCGCGTGCTTGGTCTGATGACGCCGTCGCGCTACGTGCGCGAGCGTGGCCGCATCCTAAGGTTTGGGCCCAATGCTCCCGGACCGCCACTGGCCCGAGCGGGTCGGACGTACGGGCGCGTTCATCCGTTCCGCCGGTTTGGATCTCGCGTATCCGCTGCTCGTCTTGGTCGCGATCGGGATCCTGAGCGGGCTCGGTATCTCGGGGTCGAGCATCGCCATACTCTCAACGAGCGGCCATCCTGATTCGCCAGCGATCGTGGTCGGGACCCCGCGAGAGATTCGTACCGATGAGTGGCTCACCGATTCGCCGCTGCGGACTGGACGGGTGCGCGCCGGCTTCCCGGCGGGTCACACGTACGGCATGGGAACACCAGATCTCGCCGATTCCTGGCAGCCGCTGCTCCCGGCCCGCAACGTCGGAGCCGCCCTGTACTCGCCCTTCAACCTGCCCCTGTTGCTCCCGCTGGACCAAGGGTTCGCGCTGAGCTGGTGGCTTCCGTTCGCGGCGTGCGCACTGGGCCTGTACGCGTGGCTGCGGGCGATGCGGGTGAGTCGATGGGTGGCCCTCGCGGCGTCGCTGATCACCGTGTACGCGCCGGCGGCGGTGTGGTGGTCAACCTCCATGGTGCTGGCGATCGCGTCGGCGGCCATCCCGTGCGCCCTCCTGATCGCCGCGGCTCGAACCTGGTCGCGACGACCCCGCCTCGCCGTGGGAACGGCCATGGTGGCCGGCCTCGCCGCGGCCGGGCTGCCGTGGTGGTACCAGCCCTGGGCCTTGGTGACCGGCCTCTTCGTCGGCGGGGTCACCGTGCTCTGGGGATTCTCAGACCCTCAGCGGCGTCGCCCGTTCGTCCTCAGCGCGCTGATCGCCGGCGCGATCTTCGCCGGCGAGGAGCTCGTCTACGTCATCCATGAACGTGCGTACTACGACGCGCTCACCAACACCGTGTACCCCGGCCAACGTCGCTCCAGCGGAGGTGGTGTCCCACTCTGGAAGCTCTTCACGAGCTCCGTGCCCTTCTCGTTCCTCGGGAAGACGGGCGCGACCTTGCGGAAGCAGAACCTCACCGAGATGGCGATGGGCTGGACCCTGGCCCTCCCGGTCGGGGTCGCGGTGGCGGGCCTGGCCCGTCGAGGGCTCCGGGGCGATCGGGAGCGCACCCTGATCGTCGGCACGGGACTCCTGGCCCTCGTCATGAGCTCGTGGTGTGTCGTGACCTGGCCGACCCTCTTGGCGAAGATCACGCTTCTCGACTACGTCCCCCCGTATCGGATGGCGCCCTTCGTCGGCTTCTTCGGAACCGTGCTCCTCGCCCTCCTGTTCGGGCAGCGCGAGCGCCGCGAGCGCCTCCTCGGGGCGCTCGGATGGAGAGGCGCGGCCCTGATCGGCGCGGGGATGGCGGCGCTGGCCGGGTGGGAAGCGACCCAGTTCCGCCGACAGGCGCTCCCGGGACTCTCGAACGCCGAGCTCTGGCTCGGCGTGATCGCCACCGCGGCGGTGGTCACCCTGCTCGGTACCCGCTGGTGGGGTGCAGCCGGAGTGCTCGCCACGGCGCTTGCGATCAGCAGCGGAATCCTGGTCAATCCACTCGTCCGAGGCACCGGTGCGCTCGGCAACTCTGGCCCCGCCCGCGTCGTTCGACACCTCGATCAGACCGCCGTCGCGCCGACCCACGGGGCGTGGGCCGCCGACTCCGTGCTCTTCGACGCGCTCCTCAACGGCGAAGGAGTGAACTCACTCTCGTCGTTCAACAATCCCGTCGACACCAACGGCTGGGAGCGCCTCGATCCGCAGAAGGCTTACGAAAAGCAGTGGAATCGCTTCGGGTACATCACCTTCACCTGGAACACGACGTTGCAGGGGGTTCGCGTCCGCGACCCCGCAAAGGACTATGTCGTGGTGTCCATCAGCCCCTGCAGCCCGAGGCTCGCCGCACTCGGGTTGCGGATGATCGTGTCCTCGCATCGCCTGAACGCGCCGTGCCTCGTCCCCGCCGGTCAGCTCCGGTGGATGGGCGCCCGGTACTCCCTCTATCGGCGAACCTCGTCGCCGACCGCGCCCTAACTGCACCGCCAGCCGGCGATCGGGGACCACCGCCGGCGGGCGGGCCGAACGATCGGACGCTCCAGTGGGGCGTGTCCCACCGCCCGGGCGAGTAGATGCGAGAGTAGGCGGCATCGCACCAGGGGGAAACGACCGCGCCGCGGTGGGCAGCGGACTCGGGACGTCAGCGCCGATCGGGAAAACAACGCCGGGGGGTGATGACCCGCCGCCGTCGCGACGGCGGCGGGCGGTGATCGTCGTGGCGGGCGGCCTGCTGGGAATCGGCTTGCTCCTCGGACTGTTCACGCAGGGAACCTTTGATCCCGGTGTTCGCACGACGCGGGATCCCCAGTCGCTGTACTACGACGCACAGGCCCGATCGATTCTCCACGGCCGCCTCGACGTGCCGACCGGATCGCTGGGCGGCGAAGCGATCAGCTTCCACGGCCACACGTACGGCTACTTCGGGATCGGCCCGGCCCTCTTGCGACTCCCGATCATGCCCTTCTATCCCCAGGGGTACCCGAACCTCGCGCCGTGGTCCTATCTCGGCGCGTTCGTGGTCGAGGCGTTGGCGACGCTGGGGATCTGGCGGTCGGTGCAGCGGCGATTGCGGGTCACGGCCCCGCCGGTCGTCGACGGCCTGCTGCTGCTCACCGTGCTGGCCGGCTCACCCACCATGTTCCTCACCGCCCGCCCCGACGTCTACGAAGAAGCGATTCTCTGGGGAGTGGCCGCCTGCCTCGTGACCTTCTGGGCGGTGCTGCGGCTCTTCGAAACCTCTCGGTGGCGGTGGGGTGCCGTCGCAGCCCTGGCGGCCGCCTTCGCGATGCTGTCCCGCCCGACCGTTGGTGGGGGAGCCCTGCTGGCGGTCGGTGTGAGCGGACTCGTGGTGTTCGCCCGCGACCGATCGGATTGGCCACGAGCCGCCGCACTCGCCAGTGGCGCCGGCCTGGGCCTCGTGGCGTTCTGTTCGGTGAACTACTTGAAGTTCCACAGCCTCGTGAACGCGCCCTACAACGCCAACTATCTGGCCCAGCCGAAGCGGCTCGCCGCGCTCAAGCACGGGGGCGCCAACGGGATCCGGTACCTGCCAACGAACCTGCTCCAGTATCTGCGCCCGGACACCGTCCACTTTCTCGGCAAGTTCCCGTGGCTGACATTTCGGATGACCCGCTACGCGCCGGTCCTCAACCTCGGGCACGTGCATTTCGACACCTTCGAGCTGCCGACGAGCATCACCGCGACCACACCGGTCCTGACCGTGTTGGCCATCGTCGGGTCGATCGCGATCCTGCGTCGACCGTCGGTGCTCCTCATCCCGCTCGGTGCCGGCCTCGCCGCGATCCTCGCGACGGCATCGTTCTTCGGTGAGGCGCCCCGATATCTCGCCGATTTTCTCCCCTGGCTGGTGATCGGCGCGTGTTGCGGTCTTGCCATCTTCGTGAACTGGAACCCGCGACGACCATGGGTGAAAGCATCGCTGTGCGCCGTGGCGGTGTGCGCGGCGGTGTGGTCGGTGTACGTCAGCGCGGTTCTCGCCCACGGACTCGCGCACGCCTATCGGACCCACAACTACTTCATCCCCGTCTCGTGACGGAACGTCGTATCGCCGCCGCCGCCGCCGGCCTCGGCGGAGAACCCGAGACTCGCCGCGACGGATCGCACGAGCCGAGCGATCAGACTCAGTCTTCTTGGTCGCCGGTGTCCAACAGGTCCGAGGCGGCTGCGAGCGCGATCGCCAGCGACGCAGCCTTCTGGTAGGTGGCGGCGAAGTAGTGCTCGGCGACCGTCTCGCCGCCGGGGAGTGGCGGCGGCCCCAACGACTGGATCAAGGCGGTGGGGTCCTCGGAGGGCCGGATCAGCTCGGCCGGGGGGTCCTCGCTGGTCTCGTGGCCCCAGAAGTCGCGCACCGGAGCCGGCCGGCGACGCCGGGTCGGTCGGGCCGGGGGCTTGCGGCGCCGGGGGCCGCTCACCGGGTCGCTCCGTCGTCGGGGGGCTCGAGGTCCTCGGTGAGGACGGTGTCGGGGCGAATGCCGAGCGCGACGCGCAGCTGCCCGGTGTCGAGATCGGCGAGGGAGCTCGACTTCGCGAGGACCAGATCGGCGATGCGCCGCTTGCCGGCCACGACCTCTTCGACCCGCTCATCGACGGTCCCGGGGCAGATGAGCCGATGCGAGATCACCGTGCGGGTCTGACCGATCCGCCACGCTCGGTCTCGGGCCTGGTCCTCAACCGCCGGGTTCCACCAGCGGTCGTAGAGCACCACGTGGCTCGCCGCGGTGAGGTTCAAGCCCGTGCCGCCGGCCTTCAACGAGAGGACGAGCGCGCCGGGGCCTTCGCCGGCCTGGAATTCCTCGATGAGACGGTCGCGCACCGTGCGGGTCAAGCCGCCGTGGTAGCAGGCCACCGGCGTGCCGGTGCGTGCGCTGAGATGCTCGGCGAGGCGCGAACCCCATTCCGCGAAGTGGGTGAACACCAGGACTCGCTCCTCGGCGGCGAACACCGCGGCGACGATCTCCTCGAGGCGGGCCAACTTCCCCGAGCGCCCCTCGAGTGGGCGATCGTCGGCCTGGTACGCCGCGGGATGGTTGCAGATCTGCTTGAGCGCGGTGATGGCCGCCAGGATCTGGCCCTTGCGCGGCTCCTCGCCCTCGGCGAGATCCGAGCCGATCACGAGCTTGTCGAGAACCGCCTGGTACATCCCGATCTGTTCGGGTGTCATCGAGCAGCGGTCGAGCTCGTCGATGCGGTCCGGTAGCTCGGCCGCGATCTCCGGCTCGGCCTTCGTGCGCCGGAAGACCAGGATCCCGTTGAGGGCCCGGAGGGCGTCCTCCGCCGCGGCGGGCGCGGTGCCCCCGTCGCGTGAGAGCTGGGCGATGAACTGGGGTCGGGGGCCGACGAGGCCGGGGTTGGTGAAATCCAGGATGGCCCACAGGTCACCGAGACCGTTCTCGATGGGGGTGCCGGTCAGCGCGACGCGCGTGGTGGCGGGGATCCGCCGGAGCTGCTGCGAGGTGTCGTTCGCCGGGTTCTTGATCGCTTGGGCCTCGTCGAGGATGACCCGCGCCCACGAGACGTCGGCGATGGCGTCGACGTCTCGCACCGCGGTCCCGTAGGTGGTGATGACCACGTCGGCCTGCGCGACCTCGGCGGCGATCTCGTCGGCGGAGGCCCGGTTGATGCCGTGATGCACCACGACGCGCAGCGCAGGCGTGAACCGGGCGGCCTCGGCGGCCCAGTTGCCGACCACGGCGGCGGGAGCGATCACCAACGCAGGGCCCGACCCTGCTCCGGCGAGGAGCTGCGCCAGCATGGTCGGCGTCTTGCCCAAGCCCATGTCGAGCGCGAGACAGCCGCCGAGGCCGACCGAGTCGAGGAAGCCGAGCCACGCCAACGCTTCGGCCTGGTAGTCGCGAAGCTCACCGACGAATCCGTCGGGGGTGCGCACCGAGTCCGCCGACAGGTTGGCGGCCGCGGCCAACAGATCGGCCGCCCAGCCTCCTCCGGCGACGGAGATTCCCCCCAAGAGCGGCGATCCCTCGAGGCCGAGCGCGAGGCGGAGCATCTCCGCGCCCGACAATTGGGTGGTGGTGGCTCGTTCGGCGAGCGCGGCCGCGGCGGCGTTCAGATCGGCCTCGTCGATCGCCACCCACCGCCCACCCGAGCGGATCAGCGGCCGGGCCTCTTTGGCGAGCCGGGCGATGTCGGCGGCGGTGAGCTCGACGTCGTCGAAGAGGGCCGACCATTGGACGTCGGCGAGCTGGTTCGCTCCGACCACCGAGGTCGACGACGTTTCGGCGAGCACCCGCAGCATTGGGGTCGGCCGGCGCCGGGACAGCGCAGGTGCCCGCACGTCGAACCCGGCCGCGGCGAGCCGGGGGCCGGTCGTCACCATCAGGTCCCAAGCCTCCTCTTGGCTCAGGATCACTTCGCCGCGCCGGTCGGCACCCGGGCGGAGCAGCGCCGGCAGCATCCGCTCGAGGCGTGCCGTTTCGTCCTCGTAGTCGCTTTGATCCGCGCCCGCGTTGACGATCGCCCGCTCGATCGGGACGAGACCACCGTCGGGTCCGGAGGCGAACACGGCGAGATGCCACGCGTCGGAGCGGTCCGGCGGGTCGAGGCGAACGATCAGCGGGGGGTGCTCCCGCGTCACCGACCGGCCCCACCGTTCACCCCGGGCGACGATCTCGCCCCCCAGTCGGAGCGGCGCGTCGAAGGCGCTCCCATCGAGGCGGGCCAGGAACGCTTCGGTGACGTCGCTGGAGGTCCGGACACGCGGTGGGGGAGCGGGCACCTCGAGCCGCCGGGCGCTGTCTCGACAGATCGCGTCGACCATGCCGGTGAGCGCGGAGCGCGTCAGGGCTCGACCGTCGACGTTCGGGTCGAGCGCCAGCACGGTCCCCGGCATGCCGGCGGCGACCCGGCCGAGGCGGTTGGGATCCACGAGCGCCGGGGTCCAGCGCACCGAGTAGGAACCGGTCGAATCGCGGGTGTTCCCACCGCCGCGTCGACGCTGGCGCAACAGCGGAACCATCGCACCGCGTGCGGTGAGCTCTACCGCCCAGATCCCGACCCGTCCGAGCCACCGGACGCTGGGACCGACGTCAGGCCCGGCCTGGTCGGCGCCGGCGGCAACCAGCCATCCGAGCACCTCGCCGACCGGAGCGGCGAACGCGTCGGCGTTGACGCCCCGAGGCAACGGCACGCTGCCGTGTCGGGTCCAACCCGATGCCGGCGCACCCGCCGCGCCCAGCATCGCCATGACCTCGCCGCCGTCGGCGGGTTGCGCGCGCGGGCCGGCCGCCCACGCGACCACCCGGCCAGGCTCCCAGGACACTTGTAGCTGGACGACGCCTGGTTCCTGCAGTCCGTCGTCGCCGCCCCGGGCGCCGCGATCGTGGCCGTCGAGCGGCTCGGCGCCCGGCTCTGCGGTGAGTCGGGCCCACGCCGCGGACAGCTGGCGTCGGTCGGAGGCGAGATCGGCGACGACCTGGTCGCGCTCGTCCCCGGGAAGGGATCGGGCGGTCGCGAGGTGCTCCTCAGCGTCACGAAGCAGGCGGAGCAAGGTGGCACGCCATGCGGGCCGGTCGCCCTCGAGGGCCGCGAGCTGCTCGGGACTGGCGTCACCGTCCGCCTCCGCCCCGACGTACATCTCGAGCTGCCAGGGGCTGAGCGTGGTCAGTGCCGTCGACGACGTCGCTGGTCCAGGCCCGTCACCCTCGTCGGGAATCTCCGACGGGCCGGGCCCGACCTGCAGGATCGATCCGCTCATGCAGCTCCACCATGGGGATACGTTCGGAGGGCACCGGGGGCGTCCTCGAAGAAGAACTGGCTGCGGTGCCCGGCCTGTGGGCACCGCCTGAACCGTGGGCGCTGAGCACCCCGGCCCACCGGCCGTTCCGTCTCGACGGGGAAGCGGCCGTTCCAGACCAGTGTACGCCAGGCGAGCCTCGGGCCGGGACCATCCCGTGAACCGTCAGTCCCACCAGGACACGGAGGCGGGGAGCAGGGTGGGGCCACTGCCCGACCTGGCGGCCCGTAGCGTGCCGTGCGGTCCCGCAGGGTGAGGGAGGGACCCGCCCAGGAGCCCCCCGGGCGGCTGCCTTTCCCCCGCGGAGAGCGCTCCGGCCAGCGTTTCGCCAACCGTTTGGCCAGACACTCCGAGCTGTCGCCACGGGGATCCGTGCCGACTTGCAAGGTCGGGCTTGAGACCGCGGTTCGCGACCACCCTGCGGTCCGGTAGCGACCTCGCGTCCTGGCACCCCGCCGAACTGGCGACGCGAGACCGGCGCCCGATCCGACCGTCAGGCTCGCTAGTTAACCGCGAGTGTCCCGACGAGCGTGATGTCGGTGAACTCGTCGGTCTGCACGTCGGCGGTGACACGCCACGTCCCGGAGAACGGGATCGTGAACCCGGGCGACAGGTAGTGGCCCGGGCCGAGATGCCGTAACGGAATGGTCAACGGAGGGATGTGGCGACTGGGATAGTCGAGCGTCAGGGACAGGTTGACGAGATTGACTGGAGCGCCGCTCGGCAGGATCGCTGTCACGTGCACATCATTCGCGCCTGGCGCGACGCCGGGAATCACGTCCAGGTCGACCCAGACCTTCCCCGACTTCAAGGTGACGCCGGTCGATCCCCCGCCTCGCTGCGCCGCCGCGATCTTGGCCGGAGCCGCGTTGACCAGCAGCGCGGTCACCGCGAGGATCGCCACTGCGATCACCACCTCGGCGAACACCGATCCCTTCAGTCGGCGAAGCTCGAAAGCCTCGTCGAGCTCCCAGTCGTCATCCTCGTCGAGCTCGACGTCGTGACCGTTCGTCGCCGGCCGGTCGTCCTCGGCCCCCCCGGCGACCACCGGGACGCGCTCGCGCGGATGATTCGTCTCCTCGCCCACGCGACGCGGGAACAAGAACCCGACGATCTGGCGACTGAGCCCGCCGAACACGATCAGCACCAGTACCAGCACCAGCTTCACGGCCAGGATGTGCCCATAGGAGGTGTCACGGAGAGCATGGATGCTGCCGACCTGCCGCCAGGCTTGGAATGAGCCCGTCACGACGAGCGCGACGACGCACGTCATCGCAACCCGTGAGAAACGGGGTACGGCGTCGCGCAGTTCCTTGACGCCCCGGCCGGGAAACACCGCGTAGACGAGCATGGCCAGGCCGCCCAGCCAGACCGCCATGGCCAGAATGTGGATCACGTCGGCCGGAACCGCCAGCGTTGGTAGGTCTCCGGTGTGGGCATGGCCGGACAACGCTGGTGTCACCGCAAGCACGATGCCGAGGACCGCGGCCGTCGGGGCCCACCAAACCGGTAGCGGCTTGCCAGCAGGATCGCTCCGGAGCAGCCGGCGCAGCAACGGCAGCGCGCCGAGCAGGATCGCGAGCCGCAAGATCGACATGTGCCCGAATTCGGTTCCGAGCACCTGCCGGATGAGCTGACTGTGGAAGAGGTCCTTGAACCCCAGCCCGGCCCCGTAGATCCCCTGGATCAGCACCTCGGCGATCGTGGCAGCCAACGTCAGGATCCAGCCCGCCCAGACGAGCCGTGCGGTCCGTCGGAGTCGACGGGCGCCGGGCCAGATCCAGGCCGCGAAGACGACCGCTCCGATGAGCAGTGCGAGGCCGGTGTAGAGCGAATCTCGAAGAGCGCCGTAGACGACGCCGACCGTCTGATCGCCCTTCTGGTTTTGGAGGAGGTGCTGGGCGAGGCCGGTCACGTTCGGGGCGACCGCGTTCGAAATCAGGCCAACCTGGAATGTGAACGCGCCTTCCACCGGGTGGGTATCCGCCGAGATGACGCGCCACGTCACGACGTAGGCGCCGTCGGCGAGGTGCGGTCGTACACCAAGCTGGACGACGTCTGGCGATGGCTTGGTGATCGTCCCGCTGTCCACGCGGCTGCCGTGCGAGTCGTAGACGCGGATTCCACCGGGGGTGACGGTGACCTGCTCGTCATACCGCAAGCTCACGGAGCCAGGCGGGCTGGTCAGGACCGCGCCTTCGCCCGGGGTGGTTTGCAGCAGCACCGCGTGCGCGCCGGCCGGCGCGGCGACCAAGATCAGGATCCCAAGGGCGAGGCCGCTCACCGCCGCCAGGCGGATGAGCTTCCGATGAGCGGTCATGCGACGGACGCCTCGCGCTGCGAGCGGCGGGAGGGCGCGTCGAGCGACCAGCGGGCGAGACAACCGAGCCCTTCGACCACCTGGATGACTCTCACCAGCGCGAGGTCCTCGCCGTCGAGATCTGCCGAGATCCCCGTCGGGATCCGACCACCGGTCATGGCTAGATAGTCGTCCATGATGCCCAGCAAGTTCCCGTCGGGACGGCCGAAACCTCGAGCCGAGCGGGATGCTCGGGAACCCAGACCAGCCGCGGGACGACTACCTGGTGGCCGAATCCCGATTCTGGAGAGGTGACCTGATGAGCCAGCGAGCTCACCCATGGCGGATCCTGAGCGCCCTCGCCGTCATCGGCGGCGTGATCCTCGCCGCCAGTCCCGCCGGGGCTCATGTGGAGATCGATCCGACGTCCCTGCCGAGAGGCAGCACCGGGGTCTTCGCCTTCCGCGTCCCCACCGAAGAACAGAACGCCAACACGGTCAAGCTCGATGTCCAGTTCCCGACCAATCACCCGCTGCCGGACATCCTGGTCCAAGAAAAGCCGGGATGGACCTTCACCACCCAGACGCAGCAACTCGCCAAGCCCATCACCACCGACGACGGCACCTTCACCAGCGCGGTGACCGAGGTCACCTGGACCGCGGCGCCCGGGGGTGGGATCCCGCCCGGTGCCTTCGACCTGTTCAACATCTTTACGACGTTGCCGTCCAACGCCAACAAGCTCACCTTCAAGGCGGTCCAGACCTACAGCGACGGCGACGTCGTCAGCTGGATTCAAATCCCCACCAAGGGTGCCCCGCCGCCGGACCACCCGGCCCCGGTCTTGATCCTGACGAAGACCCAACCGACCAACGGCTGAGCCGCGGCCCGCGTGAGCGGGGCTCCGACGGGTCGCGTCGCGGGGCGGTCGCGCGGTCCCGGTCAGGCCCGGGTCGTGTAGCGGTCGAGTTCGGCGAGCTCGTCGTCGTCGAAGGACGTGGCCCGCAGCGAACCGACGTTGTTTTCCAGCTGGGCCACGCTGCTCACGCCCACGAGGGCCGAGGTCACTCTCGGATCGCGCAACGTCCACGCCAGCGCCATCTGCGCCGTGGTCTGGCCCCGCCGCTCGGCGATCGCCTGCAGGGCCTGGACCATGGCTCGATACCCCGGCGAGATCATCTCGGGGAACAGCGTGTCGCGACCGCTGGCCCGCGAGTCCTCCGGGACCGTCTCGAGATACCGATCGGACAGCAGGCCCTGGGACAGCGGCGAGTACACGATGCAACCCACCCCTTCGCCGCTCAGGGTGTCGAGGAGATGATCCGTCTCGATCCAGCGATCGACGAGCGAATAGGACGGCTGGTGGATGAGGAGCGGAGTGCCGAGGTCCCCCAGGATCCGCACTGCCTCGGCGGTCTGGCTCGCCGAGTAGTTCGAGACGCCCGCGTACAGCGCCTTCCCGCGACGCACCGCGGTATCGAGCGCGCCCATCGTCTCCTCGAGCGGCGTCGTGTCGTCGAAGCGGTGTGAGTAGAAGATGTCGACGTAGTCGATCCCGAGCCGGGTCAAGCTCTGATCGAGGCTGGCCAGGAGGTACTTCCGAGAGCCGCCGTCGCCATACGGCCCGGGCCACATGTCGTAGCCGGCTTTGGTCGACACCACCAGCTCGTCGCGATGGCCTCCCAGGTCGGTGGCCAGGATCCGCCCAAGGGTCCGCTCGGCGGCGCCGGGCGGCGGGCCGTAGTTGTTCGCCACGTCGAGGTGGGTGATTCCGAGGTCGACCGCGCGTTGGATGATGAGCCGCTGGTCGTCGAACTGGCGGCCCTCACCGAAGTTCTGCCACAACCCCAAGGAGATGGCGGGCAGCTGCAGGCCGCTTCGACCGCATCGCCGGTACTGCATTCCGGATGGGTTGACGCCCGGCTGCTCGTCGGTCACCCGACCTCCCCTCTCGCCTGCGACGCGCCTCGCCCTCGGGTGCCGCCGGGGTCAACCTAGTGGTCACCCGCGACGCGCGAGCGGGTGGGGCCGCTCGGCGCGACCAGGGACCGCTCGGGCCTGACGTGCCCGGTCGCGCGGTTCCGGTCCGGGTCGTCCTCGTGGCCGGAGGGGCCGACTCTGACAGCCGTGTCAGGGATAGTGTCCCCGGGTGGCCGAGGGGGCGCTGTTCGACTTCACCGTCCCCGACGAGCTGCTCAAGGAAGCGGTCAGCCGACATCGTGACCCGGCGGCGGTGGCGGACATCGCGCTCATGCCCGGCACCGGCGAGGGCAAGCCCCCGCCGCTCATGGGGATCCTGCGGGCGAGTGGCTTCTCCGGGCTGGTGCTGATGACGGCCGCCGCGTTCGTCCCCGGCATGATCAGCAACGGGCTCGGGGTCCTCGGCCCCAATGTCCAACACTCATTCCACTTGAGCTTGGCCGGGCTGGGTGCGGTCGCCTTCGTCGCGGCGGTGGCGCAGATCGCGTGGGGTCTACCGGTGGCCATTCTGGGCGACCGCGGGAGCCGCAAGGTGGTCACTGCGGTCACCCTCCTCATCTTCGCCGCGGCGGTTCCGCTGATGGCCTTGTCGCCCAATGTCTGGTTCTTCGTCTTCTTCTACCTGATCGCGGCGGTGGCGTTCGGCACGTCGGACACCGTGATGAACTCCTACCTGTCTGACGCGTACCCGACCGAGGCTCGGGCCCGGGTCTTCGCCTGGCGCAACGTCTCCGATCCCCTCGCGCAGACCGTCGGGGTCGGCGCGATGACGTTCGTCGCCGCGACCACCGGCAACTGGCGCTGGTCGCTGCTGCTGGGCCTCGTGGCCTTCCCGATCGGGCTGTGGGTCTTGCGGATTCGCGAGCCGGCGAAGGGTGAGAACGAGTCGAACCACATCCTGAAGAGCTCGGGGATGGACATCGCCGGCCAGCAGGAGGCCGCCCCGAAGGTGCTGTTCGGCTCGGCAGTCACCCGCATCATGCGCATCCGCTCCCTTTACTACGAGCTGGTGGCCGTGGCGATCCTCGGCTTCGCCGGCACCGGCGTGCCGCTCTTCGGGTCGATCTACTTCAACCGGGTCTGGCACCAGGGGACCGGCCAGCGGGGACACATCTACGTCATCATCGGGCTCGCCGCCTTCGTCGGCGTCCCGGTGGCGTGGGCGGTCGGCGACCGTCTCTTCCGCCGAGCACCGCAGCGACCGCTCCAGCTCGCCGCCCTGTGCATCGTCTTGTTCGGCGGTCTGTTTGCGGTGTCCTTGTATATGCCGGCGCTGTGGCTGGTCGTCCTCTTCCAGTTCCTCGCCAACGTCGCCGTCGCCCCGCTGTCCATCTCGATCTTCCAGACCCTGGCAGCGACCGCACCACCCGAGATGCGTTCGATCACCTTCGCCCTCTTCGGTGTCTACGGCCTGGTGTTCGGCGGCTTCGCCGGCGCCGTCGTGCTCGGCGCGTTCGCCGACGCGGTCGGTGTCACCGCGGCGCTCACGCTGATCGGCCCGGTCTGTTTGGCGGGCGGCATCCTGCTGTATGTCGGCTCGCGCTACGTCCGCCGCGACATCACGCTCGTCATCGAAGACGTCCTCGAGCGATACGCCGAAGGCAAGCGTCGACAGTCAGGCGGGAAGATCCCGGCCTTGCAGCTGCACAACCTCGACTTCTTCTACGGCGCCAACCAGGTCCTCTTCGACGTGAACCTCGAAGTACACGAAGGTGAGATCGTGGCTCTGCTCGGCACGAACGGAGCGGGCAAATCCACGCTGCTGCGCGCGGTGTCCGGGCTCGAGCACCCGCACCGGGGCGTGATCCGGATCTTCGGGGTCAACTGCACCTATCTCGAACCCGAGCAGATCATCGATCAGCGGGTGGCGCTCCTGGTCGGCGGCAAGATGACGTTCCCCGGCCTCACCGTGCGTGACAACCTCCGGGTGGGTGAGCATTCGTTCCGCCGAGATGGCGCCCGCGCCCGGTCGGCGATGAGCGACGCGCTCGACACCTTCCCGGAGCTGGCCTCCCGCATCGACCAGCCGGCCGGCACCTTGTCGGGCGGCGAGCAGCAGATGCTGGCCCTGGCCCGGGTGATGATGACGCAGCCCCAGCTGCTCATGATCGACGAGCTGGCCCTCGGCCTCGCTCCCAAGAGCGTCGAGCACCTGATGGCGATCGTCCGCCAGGTCAACGCGCAGGGCTCCACCGTCATCCTGGTGGAGCAGAGCGTGAACCGTGCGATGAGCCTGGCGAAACGCGCGTTCTTCCTCGAGCGTGGCGAGCTGCGCTTCGATGGTCCGACCGTCGAGCTCCTCGAGCGCGACGACCTCCTCCGGCCCGTGTTCTTGGCGGGTGCCACCACGGGGCTGGGCTAGCACACGGTGTCCGTTCCGAGCTTCGTGTTGGTCCAAGGTGTGGTGACCGGCCTGAGCTACGGGCTGCTGGCCCTCGGCCTGGTGCTCATCTATCGCACCAACCGAGTCCTCAACTTCGCGCAGGGCCAGCTGGGTGTGGTAGCGGCCGTGTTCTTGGCGAAGCTCCACGCCGACTTCCATCTCAACTACTGGATCGCCCTCGTCGTCGCGTTGGGCCTCGCGGCCGGAGCGGGCGCGGTCTGCGAGCTGACGCTGCGCCGGATCTTCAACCGTCCCCGGGTGCTGGTCATGGTGGCCACCATCGGGCTCTCCCAGGTGCTGTTCCTGTTCACCGCCCTGCCGTTCGCGCGCCCCAAGAATCTGTCGCGCCCGTTTCCCGTCCCGATCAGCTGGACCTTCACCATCGACAAGTTCACGTTCACGCCGGGCGAGGTGCTCACCTTGATCGTGGCGCCCATCGTGGCGCTCGCCCTCGCCGCGTACATCAAGTACTCCCCGTGGGGGCTCGCCATGCGGGCCATGTCGGAGAATGCCGACTCGGCTCGCCTCTCGGGGATCTGGGTCCGCCGAACCTCGACCGTCGCCTGGACGCTGGCCGGCGTGTTGTCGGCCTTCACCGCGATTCTCAACGCACCGGGCCAGACCAGTGTCCTCACCCAGGTTCTGAGCCCCGACCTGCTCGTCCTCGCCCTGATCGCCGGTCTGGTCGGCGCCATGTTCAACCTCACCGCCGCCTTCGTCGCCGGGATCGGGCTTGGGATCGCGGTCGAGATCCTCAACTGGAACATCCCCAACCCCGCCACGGTCGAGCTGATTCTCTTCGCCCTGCTCCTCGTCGTGTTGTTGGTGCGGGTCGCGGGCCTGCAGAAGGGATCCCGGACGGGGGAGCGCTCAACCTGGCTGCACGGGTCGGCCGACCTGCGCCGCCGCGCTGGCGCGGTGCGGGAGCGCATCGGAACCGCCGGCGTGGTCACCGCGGTCGGGATCGTCGCGCTCTTGCCCTTCGTCATCAGCACCGGCCGATCGTTTCTGCTCTCCCAGATCTGCATCTACGGCGTGATCGCGCTCTCACTCACCGTCCTGACCGGCTGGGCCGGCCAGGTCTCGCTCGGACAGTTCGGGCTGGTCGCCGTGGGGGCGATCATGGCCGCCCGCCTCGGCAGCAGCGTCCCGCTGATCGTGCTGTTGCCGTTCGCGGGCGCGGTCACCGCCGTCATCGCGGTCCTCGTCGGCCTGCCGGCCCTGCGGGTGCGCGGCCTCTATCTGGCGGTCAGCACGCTGGGGTTCGCGTTGTTCATGCAGGAATCGGTGCTCGCGACCCCCTGTGAGACCCTCCCGCTGCTCCACAAGCGGATCTGCACCGGACTTCCCAATGCCCAGTCCACCCTCATCGCCCGCCCCAGCCTGTTCGGACTGAACCTCTCCTCGGAGCGGGCATTCGCCTGGTTCTGCATCGCCATCCTCGTCTTGACCGTCCTGATGGTGCGGGTGTGGCGCGACCGGGGGATCGCCCGCCGGCTGGTCGCGGTCCGCGACAACGAGACCGCCGCGGCCGCGATGGGCATCCCGGTCGTGCGCACCAAGCTCCTCGCCTTCGCGCTGTCCGGGTTCCTGGCCGGCTACGCCGGGGTCTGCTTCGCGTTCGCCACCGAACGGTTCAGTACCAGCACCTTCGACCCCGGCTTCTCCATCCTCGTCATCTCGATGGTGGTCATCGGAGGCCTGGGGTCGATCTCCGGCGCGGTGCTCGGCGCGCTCTACCTGGTCGGTCTCCCCGCGATCTTTGGCACCACGTCGACGATCCAATTCCTCACCAGCGGGTTCGGGCTGCTCGCCTTCATCCTCTACTTGCCGGGCGGCCTGGCCGAGATCATGCATCGCGTCGCTGACCTGGCCACCGCCGGCTTCGTCCGACTCCGAGACGGGCCCCCAGCGCCGACCACACCCCCCGATGACGGCGCAGTCCCGCTCAGCCCCCACGGCCTGGTGGACGAGGTCGTGGGATGAGCACCCGACCGGATCGTGCCGCGGGACCTGCCCGGTTGGAGATCGACGATCTGGTGGTGTCGTTCGGCGGCGTCCGAGCGGTGGACCACGTGACCCTCCACGCCGAGCCCGGGTCCATCGTCGGGCTGATCGGCCCGAACGGCTCGGGCAAGACGACCGTGCTCGACGCGGTGTCGGGACTCGTGGCGCCAACGTCGGGCGCGGTGCGCGTCGACGGCGCCGAGGTGGGCGACTACCTGCCCGAAGAGCGGATCAGCATCGGCATGGTGCGATCCTTCCAAGACTGCCAGCTGTTCCCAGAGCTGTCGGTAGAGGACACCCTCCTGCTCTGCGAGGACGCCCGACGCTCGGTCGGCGTCGTCTCCTCGACCCTCCAGATGCCGTGGGCCCGGCGGTCCGAGCGAGACAAGCGCCGGGCGGTGGATCAAGTCGTCACGTCCTTCGGCCTGGGACGGTTCCGCGAACACCGAACCTCGGAGCTCTCCACCGGCACCCGTCGCGTCGTCGACCTGGCATCGATCGTCTTGTCCGGCCCGAGGCTGCTGCTCCTCGACGAGCCGACCGCGGGGATCGCCCAGCGAGAGGCCGAGGCCTTCATCCCGCTGCTCCGGCGTCTCCACGAAGTGGCGGACACCACCATTATCCTGGTCGAGCACGACGTGCCGCTGGTCTTTGAGCTGTGCTCCGAGGTCGTGGTCATGGAAACCGGCCAGGTGGTGTCCTCCGGGAGTCCCGACGAAGTCGGTCGCGACCCCCGGGCGCTCGCCGCGTATCTCGGAGCGAGCGACGAGGCGCTGTTGGTGTCGGGCCCGACCCGGGCCCGAGCAGAGTCCGGAGGCAACGACAATGGGGGCTGAGCAGTGAACGGGATGCCGCAGATCAAGTCGACCCTGGCGCGCCGCAACCCGGTGGCCACGGTCCGCCGTTCCGGTCGACGCTTCAGTCGCCGACCCCGGTCCATGCAGATCCGCACGGTCGCCGCGGTGCTCGCCGCGGTCATCGGTCTCGTGGTCTACGTCGCCGACGCGCCGAGCAGCTCGACTAACCCCACCGGCACCCCCAACGGTGGAGCCCTCGGCCGCGGCGGTTCCGCCCAGCTGCTCTCCGACCTCACCCAGGCCAGCCCCACCACCACGACCGTGCCGACGAGCACCAGCCCCGGGACCAGCGCGCTCGACCAGGCGAGCACCAGCACCCGGGGAATCGCCGGCAAGACCATCAACGTGGTGTTCCCCGTCGTCAACCTCCAGCAGCTGTCGTCACAGCTCGGGTTCGCCGGCGACTTCGAGTTCACCGAACAGGCGAAGGCGATCCGTCTCTACGTGAACGAGATCAACCTGAGCGGCGGCATCAACGGTCGCAAGATCAACCCCATCATCTCCAACTTCGATCCCACGAGCGAGTCCGACATGCGGTCGCTGTGCAAGGACTGGACCGAAGGCAGCCCCGCCGCCTTCGCGGTCGTCGACGGCGAAGGCAGCTGGACCGGTGACGACCAGCTCTGCGTCACCCAAGAAGGCCAGACTCCGTTCATCGGCGCGTGGACGACCGTCACCAACTGGACCCAGATGGGCTCCCCCTATCTGTGGTGGACCGGCACCGATCAGGCGGCCGAGCTCGCCACCCTCGTGCAGTGGGGCAAGTCAGCCGGGCTGCTCGGCGGGAACCGCAAGGTCGGTGTGGTCGCCGGAGACCGAGCCAGCGACCAGCTGGCCCTCAACCAGTACCTCCTGCCCGACCTGCGCAACGCGGGGATCACCCCGGTGGTGGAGACCATCGCAGCTGGCATTTCGGACTCGGCGACCACGTCGACCGAGGCGCCGCTGATCATCCAGAAGCTGCGCAGCGCCGGGGTGCAGTCGGTCATCCCGCTGGTGCCCTTCAACGCCTTCTTCCCGCTGATCGGCGCCGAGACCCAGCAGACCTACTTTCCCAAGCTGCTCCTCTCGGACTACGAGAGCTCGGTGACGTCGGCGCTGGGGCTCATCCCGATCCCCTACAACCAGGCGCTGAACGGCCAGGAGGGGATCACCACGCTGACGTTGGGCGGCTTCGACGACGCCCGGCCCGAGAGCCAAGGGGGGTACGACCCGGGGACGCGCGCCTGCTTCACCACGTGGCACAAGGCCTACCCGAAGACCCCGAAGGGGCTGGAGTCCTTCTACATCGAGGAGCAGGGACCGATCGCCGGCTGGTGCCAGGGCGTGCGACTGTTCGCCGAGGCCGCCAAGCTCGCCGGTCCCAACCTGAACCGCCGAACCTTCGTCCAGGCGATGTCGCGGATCACCAACTACCCGGGCACCTTGTCACCGGTGCTCAGCTACGGACCCAACAAGTTCTACGGGCCGACCCAGTACCAGGTGGTCAAGCTGCACACCAACAGCCCCGCCTCGTCGGCCTGCAAACTCAAGACGAACCACAAGCCCCAGGGGACCTGCTGGGTGACGGTGCGAGGGTTCCGTCCCCTCACCCCCTAACGGCGTGACGCGCGGTGCGGGGCTGGACGCGAGGACGCGTTCGCGCCCCGCTCCCGCGCGGTGATCGCGGGTGCGACGGGCCGCGGGCGCCTAGCGCTGGGGTTGGGCGGGCCCGAACGGGCGGTCGCCGCGCAGCGTCACCCGATGCGCGAAGCGGGGGGTCTGCCCGTAGTCGTCGAGCGCGTAGTGCAAGGTGGCTCGGTTGTCCCAGAACGCCACCGAGCCGGGCTCCCACCGGAACCGGCAGGTGAACTCGGGCTGTTGACAGTGCCGGTAGAGCATGTCGAGGATCGCGTTGCTCTCGTTCTTCGATAACCCCAAGATGGTCTGGGTGAACTGCTGGTTCACGAACAGGCCGTTGCGTCCGTTCTCCGGGTGGGTGCGCACGACCGGATGCAACGCCGGCAGCAACCGCTCGTGGCGTTCCCCGTTCCAGTCGTAGCCGCCGCGCTCGTCGACGGTCGCCGCGAACCACGGATCGAAGTGGATCGCGACGAGCTGGTCACAGAGCTGACGAACCGGTTCGGCCAGTCCGTCGTACGCGTCCTGCAGGCTGGCCCACATGGTGTCGCCCCCCACCTCGGGGGCTTCGAGCATGTAGAGGATGGAGCCGAACGGTGGCGTGTCGAGGAAGGTGACGTCGGTGTGCCACCAGCTCGCCCGGTCCTCCCGACTGTCGATGGCCAGTACCTCGGCGTTGTCCTGGATGGCGGGGATCACCGGGTGTCCCTCGGTGACCACGCCGAACTGGCGGGCGAAATCGGCCTGCTCGCTCGCCGCCAGCTCCTGGTCGCGGAAGAAGATCACGTGGTGCTGGTTCAACGCCGCCCGCACGCCGGCCACGACGTCGTCCCCCAAGGGCTGGGAGAGGTCGAGTCCGTGGAGCTCCGCGCCGATGATGGGGGAGAGGGGCCGCACGTCGAGCTGGGTTGCGATCGCCACGACCCCATCCTGGCGCAGCGGGCCGCGCTCCTCAACCGGCCACGTCGCGGCGGCCGGGGTGATGGTGTCGGCGCGGGCCTCGTACCGTAGGCACGACGCGCCATCGGGGCGCGACCGTCGGGAGAGAGGCCCCTGTGACCGCAGCCGCCGTGCCGACCGGGCGACGCAACTTCTCGCCCTGGTTCCAGTGGGTGACCCGCCTGATGGCCACCGCGCCGGTCGACCCGCTGCGGGTCGACGACCTGTCCGGCTGGGCGGAGTGGCGGGTCCGGTGCCGCCAACGCCTGACCGAGCTGCTCGGCCCGTTCCCCGAACCGGTCCCACGCAACCTCGAGACCCTCGACGAGCAGGCCTGCGACGGGTACCGCCGCGCTCGCATCGTTTTCGACACCGAGGACACCATGTCGGTCCCCGCCTACCTCCTCGTCCCGGACGGGCGCGTCGAGCCCGGACCGGCGATCCTCGCCTGCCACGGGCACGGTCCCGGCAAGTCGCTCGTGGTCGGCCTGGAGACAACCGACGCCCCCAACGGCGACTACGCCCACCAGCTCGCCCAACGGGGCTACGTGGTCCTCGCACCCGACCTGCGCTGCTTCGGCGAACGAGCCGACTGGAATCCACCCGGCATCTACGCCTGTGACATCAATCTCGTCCACGCCACGATGGCCGGGGTGAGCCCCCTCACCCAGAACCTCTGGGACCTGGGCCGCTGCCTCGACGTGCTCGGCGACCACGACCTCGTCGACCCGGCCCGCCTCGGCATGGTCGGTCTCTCCCTCGGCGGCACCATGACCCTTCTCCTGGCGGCTTGGGACGAGCGGGTCGCGGCCGCAGTCGTGAGCGGGTTCTTCTCATCGTGGGCCGAGGCCCACAAGGTCCCCTGGAACATGTGCGGCTCCCAGGTCCTGACCGGCATGCTCGGCCAGCTCGAACACGTTGACCTGGGCGCGCTGATCGCCCCCCGGCCCCTGCTCGTCGAGACCGGCACCGAAGACCCGATCTTCCCCCTCGCCGCCGCCGACCACTCCTACGCGCAGCTCGAACGGGTCTACGAGCACCTCAACGCCCCCGACCATCTCGAACATGACGTGTTCGACGGCGAGCACCAGTGGCACGGAGACCGCGCCTACGCGTTCCTCGATCACTGGCTCCACCACACCCCGCCGTCGGCCTAAGGCACCCGTTCACCGCGACGACGCGGGTCGAGCGCCAGCCCCGCGCGCGTGCCGGCGCGCTCGGTAGCGTCGGTGCCATGAAAGCCGCCGTGTACGACGAGACCGGACCGCCCCAGGTGCTGCGCTACGAGGAGGTGCCCGATCCTCCCCACGGGCCCGGCGACGTCCTGGTGCACGTCGAGGCCATCAGCATCGAGGGTGGAGACACCCTCAACCGAGCCGGCGGGGAGCTCGCGACCCGACCCCACATCGTCGGCTACCAGTGCGCGGGCACCATCCTCGACGTCGGTGGCGATGTCCACGACCGCCAAGTCGGGCAGCGCGTCGTGGCAACCAGCCTCTTCGGTTCCCACGCGGAGCTGTTCGCGGTGCCGGCGTCGCTCACCTGGGTGGTGCCCGACGGGCTCGACATCGTGCCGGCGGCATGTGTCCCGATTGCGTTCGGCACCGCCGACGACTGCCTGTTCGAGTTCGGCCATCTCCAAGCCGGTGAGACCGTCCTGATCCAGGCCGGCGCGGGTGGGGTCGGCCTCGCCGCCATCCAGCTCGCGAAACGAGCCGGGGCGACAGTGCTGGCGACCGCGTCGAGCGACGCCAAGCTCGAGCGCCTCCACGCGCTCGGCCTCGACCACGGCATCAACTACCGCGACGTCGACTTGGCCGACGCGGCCCGCGAGCTGACCGGAGGCCAAGGCGTCAACCTGGTGGTCGACTCGGTCGGCTCGACCCTCACCGACAGCGTGCGGGCGCTCGCCTACCGGGGCCGCTGCACCCTGGTCGGCCAGGCCGGCCGCGACCCGCAGCCGTTCGACGCCGCCGCGCTCATGATGGGCAACCAGACCGTCACCGGCGTGTTCTTCGGCGCTGAGGTGTTCACCGAACGGGTCCACACGATGGTCGACCGGCACCTCGACGACGTCCGGGCCGGCCGCCTCCAGGTCCTGGTCGACCGGACGTTCCCGCTCGCTCAGGCGGCCGACGCCCACGCGTACGCCGAGAGCCGACAAGCCGTCGGCCGAGTCGTCCTGATTCCTTAGAATCTGGGCAACCGTCCGCCTTTCCCCATCGTCGATCGCGGTGACGCGGTGTCGGATTGGCGCCATGTCTGCTTGGCTGCCGGTCCCGGCCGGGATGGCCCCCCGAGCATTGACCCGCGCCCGGCGCCGGCCGTGGAGAATGGCGCTCCCGCGCGGGTCGGGGACAAGATCTGCGCCGCGGGCCGCTGGCAGGGCGTCGGTCGGGGGTTCCGCGGCCGATCGCCGCGCCGCGCCGACCGGGGCGTCCGAGCGCTCCCACGACCCGAATGTCAACCTATGCACCGGAGGATCCCCTGATGGCTTTCCAGTACACGCCGCATCCGCGGACGGTCGCGATGAGCGAACACAAGGCGAAACCGCCCAGCCACAATGACGTCGAGACCGTTGGATTCAACGACCGCTTCGGCCTGGCCATCACCAAGCGGGTCGGCACGATGTGGTGCGCGTACATCTTCGCGATCATCGCGGTGATCAGCCTGCCCACGATCTTGAAGCAGTCCGGGTTCGGCATCGGGTTCGACTTCGGGAACGGGACCGTCGCCCTGGTCGCCTGGGTCGCGCAAACGTTCCTCCAGCTCGTGCTGCTGTCGATCATCATGGTGGGCCAGGACTTGCAGGGCCGCGCCGGCGACAAGCGTGCCGACGCCACCTACAAGGACGCCGAGGCAGTGCTCCACGAAGCCACCCAGATTCAGGCCCATCTCCTCGAACAGGACAAGGCGATCGAGGCGATCCAGGCGCGCTTCGCTTCGCAGCCTGGCCAGTCCTGATCCGAGGGTCCCGGCGACCACGTCGCCGGTGAGCCCGCTCCGATTGATCGGATAGACACTTCCCGCCGACCGCGGGATCGAGGAGTTGCACGAACACGTCAACGGGTCAGCCCTACAACACGCAGTGGGTCGTCCAGGTGCCCCCCGAGACGGTGATCCAGCAGGTGACGAATGCGGCGGCGGTGTGTGAGGGCTACTCGTTCCAGCCGACCGCGGCCAACTCGGTGGTGCTGACCCGCAAGTACTGGCCGGTGTGGGTCATCGTCGTGGCCGCGGTCGGCGCGCTCTTCTGCCTGATCGGCCTCTTGGCCCTCCTCTACAAGGAGACCGAGACCATGACCGTCACGGCCACCGACTCCCCCGACGGGACCCGGGTCGACATCGTCGGCACCGGCAGCACCGAGGCGGTGGGGCGCATCCACGCGGCGCTCTCCGCCCTCCCCGGCGCCGCCCAGGCCCCGGCCCCCGTCTACGCGACCGCTCCCCCTCCGCCCGGGCTCGCCCCGGCCGCGCCCATCCCGCCCCCGCCCGGCGCCCCCGGGGCCGCGCCGGACCTCCCCGCGCCCGCGACCACCGCGGCGGCCTGGTATCCGGATCCGTCGGGCCATCACGAGCAGCGTTACTGGAACGGCATGGCCTGGACCGAGCACATCAGCGACCACGGGACGCCCGGCACCGACACCATCTCGTAGCGCGCGGCCCGTGCGCCGGATCACCGAACCCCGGCCGGAGGGCAGACCCGCCAGTACAGTGCTCGTCTTGACGCGGGCGCCGGGGAACCCATGACTCGACTGATCGATCAGCGTCTCAAGCAGGTCCCGCTGTTCTCCGAGTGCCGCCGGCGCGACCTCAGCTTCATCTCCGCGATCCTGCGCGAGCGGTCCTTCCCGGCCGGCACGCAGCTGACCACCGAAGGCGAACCCGGCGACGAGTTCATGATCATCCTGGACGGCACCGTCACCGCCCGCCGTCAGGGCCGCCGGCTCGTCCAGCTCGGCCCCGGCGACTTCTTCGGTGAGATCGCGCTCCTCGACCGCGGCCCCCGGACCGCGACGATCACGACCGACACGCCCGTCACCGTCGGCATCGTCGGTCGGCGGGAGTGGCAGGACCTGCTCGCCCAGCCCGGGGTCGCCGAGCAGATCCTGCTGGCGCTCGCCGGGCGCCTGCGCGCCGCCGAGCCCAAATCCCTCTGACCTCGCCGCGGTCCGCGCCGCAGCACCAGAGAGCGGACGAGGTCACCGGCACCGGGCCGGTCGGGACCATCACGTCGCCGACCTTCCGGGCGACGACCGGCGCGTACCGCTCCACACCCGAGGAGGACCGCTGGGTTGTGTCGCGAGGCCGGAGCCGCTCACCGCGACACCACCCGGGGCGGGTCAGCTCGTCGCGGTGTCGATCAGGCTGCCGAGGAGGTTGCGGCCCTTGTTCTCGTTGTCGGGCTGGGGGAGGTACGGGATGATCGACGCGGCGAGCTTGGACAACGGGAGGGTCTGGAGCCAGATATGGCCGGGCCCGGTGAGGCGAGCCAGGAAGATGCCGTCCGAGCCGAACGCCATGTTCTTGATGCCCTTGATCCGGTCGAGCTCGAAGCTGACCCCGGCCTCGAACATGCCGACGTGGCCGGGATGGACGCGCATCGACTCACCGGCCGCGAGCTGGTAGTCGACGATCTCGCCGTCCAGCTCGATCCAGGCGCTGCCGGTGCCGGCCACCTTTTGGAGGATGAACCCGGTACCGCCGAACAGCCCGGCGCCCAACTTCTGCTGAAAGCCGATCGAGATCTCCACGCTGGGCACGCCGCAGAGATAGCCGCTGCGGTGGACCATGTACTCGCTGCCGGGGCCGACCTCGATCGGCATGATCTGGCCTGGCATGTGCGTCGCGAACGCGACCATGCCGGGCGCGCCCTGGGCGGTGTACTCGGTCATGAAGAAGCTCGACCCGCCGATCGAGCGCTTCACCGCGCCGAACACGCCCTTCGCGCCGCCCTTGCCGCTCGCGGCGGTGTCGAGCTGGATCGACGCGGTCATCCAGGACAGCTCACCCGACTCGGCGACGACTGACTCGCCGGGGTCGAGCTTCATCTCCAGCACCGGTAGGACGGTGCCAATGACCTGATGATCCATCTTCGCTCCTGGGCTCAACGCGGGCTCGGCGAACCCGACGAACACTCGGCTGCGACGACCGTAGGGGGGAGACGGCCTCGGTTCCTGAGTAACCCGTACTCAGGCTCGACTGGTTGGTGATCCGCCCGGGTGGGGTCGACGTCGCCGCACCCTAATGGGTGCGGAGCTCTCGGACCGCCGACGTGGACCCGAGGGTTGGGTGGCGGCTCGCGGTGGCGGCGTCGGGTGCGCACCATGGGGATTGCGGGGCGGGGTCGACCTGGTAGAGGGCGACGTGTTGGTCCAGCGCGACGCGCCGGACCGACGGGCCGGCACCGCGAACGGTCCGCTCGGTGATCACCCCGGCCGGATGTCCCCGCGCCGCGGCGAGCTGCTGGGCGGCGCAGACCGCCTCGCCTGCCGACACGTGGTTGTAACGCGCGGCTTCGAGCGCGTCGTGGACGAAGAACCGCTCCCAGGCGTGCCGGGCGACGGAGTAGGTGGGACGGTCGAGGTATCCGCCGACACTCGTCGCGTCGAAGTCCTCGCCGGACACGAGCGCGTCTTGGAGGTGGTGCGCCCGGGCGGCGTCGGCGACGGCGCGGTCGGGGGAGAATGGGTGCAGGCTGGTCGACGGATAGAGGGCGAGCAGCGCGACGACCTGCGCGGCGAGGACGAAGCCGAACGCGCGGGGGACGCACCGGGTCGTCGTCCCCGACCGGCGGGCACCGCGGGTCGATCGGGACGAGTGGTCGGACGGGCCGGGGGGCGCGACGGAGAGCCAGACGCTGGCGAGGAGGAGCAGGAAGGTGAGCGCCGCGTAGCGGGCCTCGTCGGGGAGCTCCACGACGACGAAGAACGCGAAGCAGGCGACGGATCCGACGCACCAGAGCCAACGTGCGGTCGGCGACCGGCGGAGCTGGGCGGCCACGACGACGATCAGCCCGATCGACAGCGTCGCTTCCACCCAGCTCGCGGCGGGGAGGCGATCGAGGAGCTGGGTGTTCCAGGCGCCGATCCGGGCCGGGATGGGGACCAAGCCGCGCCACGTGCCGGTGGCGGCCTGCACGACGCGGGTGACGCCGGTCGCGCCGAGGGTGGCGAGGTTGCCGACGCCGGGCGTGAAGGCGCGGAAGTTCGCCGGCGGGATGCACGTGATCGCCGAACCGATCGCCGCGAGCAGCGCCCCGAGCGCGAAGCGTCGCCGCCCGGCGTCGCGGCAGACGGGGTCGGGCTCGGCGCGACGCGGGTGACGGTCCCCGAGGATCACCGCCGCGGCGAGCGCCAACGTCAGGACGGCCCCGGCGAGGCTGGTCCAGGCGAGCACCACGACGGCGACGAGACCCCAGCCCCACCGCGGGCGATCCCGACCCAGGCACAGCAGCGTCACCACGAGGGCGAGCACCCCGAGGCCGTACGAACGGCTGATCACCCCGTACTCGAAGCTGACCGTGTAGCTGATGACCAGCGCGAGGCGCACCGGGCCCGAGAACGGCGACCGGAGCAGGACGAGCCCGCTGGTGCTCGTGACGATGACGAATTCGAGGACCTGCATCGCGCGGGGGTCGCCGGTCAGGCGGGTCAGCGTGTACAGCATCAGGTACCAGCCGATGGGGTGTCCCTCGTAGCGCAGGTTCTGGTACAGCGACCCCAGGGAATGGCTGGCCCGCGCGATGTTCCAGGCCTGCAGCTCGTCGAACCACATGACGTGCGCCCCCAGCCCCCAGGCGGTCAGCGCGGCGACGACGATCAGCGAGGCGATCCCGGCCCACCGGGGCCAGGCCGCCGGATCGGCGGCGGCGCCTCCGAGGGGCGCCGGTGGGCCGGCCGGGCGGGGGAGCGTCGCGACCCCGGAGGGCGTCGAGGCGGGGTCCAGGGTCGGATTCGCCGCGTCGGGCGCGGCGGGTCGGGTCACAGACCCGAGATCGGCCAACCGCCGGGAGGTCTGAAGGAGACGGGGCTCGACGATTCGCTCAAGATTTTCGGATCCCGCGTCGATATGTTTCGCCGAAGGCGGGGATCTGGGTGGCCGTGGGCAACGGACACAAGACCATCCATATGGAAGGACGGGGCAATCAGATGAACCTCTTCGTTATTCGGAGTTGGATCCAAGCCAAGCTCGGTCGGGATGAGCGGGGCGCCAACCTCGTGGAGTACATCTTGCTCGTCGCTCTCATCGCCCTCGCGGTGATCGCGGCGGTCGTCTTCCTGCGGGGTCAGGTCAACAGCCAGTTCAACAACGCTGGTTCGCACCTGAGTAACGGCTCGTAGGAACCGACGTCAGCGGACCGTCGGTCTCGGGCGTCCACCCGGGACCGACGGTCCGAACCACTCGATGCTGGCCGTGTCTGCGGGGACGGCCAGCATCGCTGTGTCCAGGTCGGCCCCGCCGGCCGCGGCGCGGGTGATCACGCCGGTCGCCATCACGGCCGAGGCCCGCCCGGGTCCTCTTCCACCGTGCCGACGACTGGGAACCCAGAGACGCTCGCGGCGCGTCGGACGCGCCCGCGAGAATCGGTCGGAGCGGCCTTTCTCTCCGACCGGGAGCTCGTCGCGCTCGGCTGGATCGGCGAGCAGTCCGCGGTCCGTACCGACGTGATCCGCCGCCTCCTCGGCGGGGGCGCGCCGATGAGCGAACGGGCGGCGCGTCATCGGGTGGATCGCTGGCAGCGGGCCGGACTCGTCGAACGACGCCGCTTCTTGGCGGGGGAGCCCGCGGTGGTGTGGCTGACCCGCCCCGGCCTGCGACTCGTCGGCTGCGCCTACCGGCCCGCCGCCCCCACGGTTGGGCTGCTCGCCCATCTGCACGCGATCTGCCTGGTCCGTCTCGGTGTCGAGGCGGCCGGCGGCCATCGCTGGGTCAGCGAGCGGGCCCTCCACCGAGCCCGGGTGGCCCCCGACGCGCACCTTCCCGACGGCCGATTTCACAGCACCGGCGGCGTTGAGACCGCGGTGGAGGTGGAGCTGACCCGCAAGGCGGCGGACCGGCTCCGCCGCATCATCGACGAGTTGACCGTCGACCATGACGCGGTGCTGTACGTCGTGCGGGGAACGGGGGTGCGCGCCGCGGTCGAGCGGGCCGTTGACGCGCTCGACGAACAAGACCGGGTCACCGTGGTCGACCTGGCGGACTTCGCGCCGACGCCCGTCGCCCCGTGACCGGCCCGCCGTCCGCTGAGGGACCCTCGGACCCGTGGGAGCGGCTCGCCGGCGCCGCGCTGGCAGCCGGGTTCGTCGTCGTGGCGGCGCCGACGCTCGCGGTCGCGGCATCGCTGGCGTTCGTCATCGACCGCCGCGGCTGGCGACGCTGGCCCGCCGCCGGGTGCGGGCTCGTCGTCACCGGCGCCCTGGCCCTCGCCGGGGGTGCCCGCGCGTACCTCGGCGTCGTGGACGCGCTCGTCGCGCTGGCTACCCGGCACTCGTCCGCCCGCCCACCCGCCCTCGTGCTCGCGGTCGCCTTCGCCGCGGCGGCGGGCGTCGCGCTGGCACCGGCGCTGCAGACGGTCATTCACCATCGCGACGAGCACGAGGAGACCCGCCACACCCGCTCGGACAGCCGCCGTCGCCGGGCCGCGACCGGCGCGGTGCGCCGAGTCCGGCGTGGCCGCTGGCCGACGCCCACCGGCCGGGCGGTGCTCGGCGTCGCCATCGACGCGCCCGCGGCGGACGCCGGGCTCAACCTGCTCCGACGACGAGTCGTGGCGGTCCCGATGCGCGACTGGCTGCGCCAGGCCCTGATCGTCGGCGAGACGGGCAGCGGCAAGACCATGACGGCCCTGACCGTGGCGGGCGAGGCGATGCGCGCCGGATGGGACGTGTACTGGATTGACGGCAAGGCGGACGCCGCGGTCGCCGATCGGTTCCTCACCCTCGCTGACCACCACGCTCGGGTGGCCCGCGACGCGACCCGCGACCCGATCGACGGCTGGCGGGGCGGGGCGGACAGCATCGTGAACCGGCTCCTGGCCACCCAGGCGTTCACCGAGCCCTACTACGAGGGCATCGCGCGCAACGTCCTGCGCTGGGCGGTGGGCGTCGACCCGCCCCGCTCCTTCCGGGAGCTGGTCGAGCGGATGGACAAGCGGACGCTGCGCCGACGCTGGCGCGACGATCCAGCGGAGGCGGACAAGATCCGTCGCCTCTCCGAATCCGACTTCCTCGGTGCCCGCTACCGCTACGAGGGGGTGGCATGGGCGGTCGGCGCATCGCTCGACGGGACCTGGTCCTACGAGGACGTCGCCGCCGCGTACGTGCCGGTCGGACGCCCGGAGCACCGCCACCAGGCCGGCGAGATCGGCGCCTTCCTGCTCGAGGATCTCCTCCACTGGGCGATGGCCCGCAAGGATCCCCAACGTCCGGCGCTGGTCGTCGTCGACGAGTTCTCCCGGCTCGCCGCCCGCCCCGACGCCGCGGTCGACCTCGTCGAACGCGTCCGCTCCTTCGGAGTCGGTGTCGTCCTGATCGCCCAGACGTGGGCGAGTCTCGGACCGAGCGACACGGTCCGAGAACGGCTGGCCGGCACCGTGGGCACGATCGTCGTGCACCAGCTCAAGGTGCCCGAGCGGCTGGCGGCGCTGGCCGGCACGGCCTGGACGCTCGAACGCAGCGAGCAGATCATCGGCCTCGCGCACACCGGCGCGGTCACCCAACGGGTCGCGCACCACTTCGTGGTCAGTCCCGACGACGTGCGGGCGCTGCGCTCCGGCGAGGCGTTCCTCGTCACCGGGGCGTCGGCCTGCCATCTGCGGGTCCGTGCCCCCCAGGCCCGCGGGGTGCACCGCCACGCCCGGGAGCGCGTGGGTTCCGCGCCGGGGTAGCGTCGACGCGCGCGGCCTCACCGGGCCGATCCGATCGCCGCCTGTGCCCGTCGAGCCACCGGGAGTGCTGACCGATGCCCATGCGAGAGGACTGCCGGCATTTCGAGAGCCGCACCTACGACAACGGCGAGGTCGCCCGGTACTGCGTCTTGGGCCTGGCCCCCGAGCAGCCCTGGCGCTGCCCTGAGCACTGCGACCGCTACGAGTCGTCGCTCATCGGCGGCGGCTTTGTGACCGGGACACTCGAGCGGCCGCCCGTCGAAGCGGAGCCGGACGACAATCCCGAAGCGATCGCCGACGTGCTCGACGACGCGGAAGGGATCGTGGAAGGCGCCGAGCACGACGTCGAACGCGACCTCCAGCGCGCCGAGACCGCCGGCGCGCGGCCCTGGTGGCAGGTTTGGAAGCGCCGGCCCCCCGACGACGACCCGTTCCGGATCAGCAACCGCTGACCGGCGCGAGCCCCGGTCGAGCCGGCGAGCCGATTGGGCGACGCGTCATGGGGCGACGCGGTGCCTGAGGTCGGCTTCCGGCCGCTGCGGCGAAGCGACTTCGAGCGCCTCCGGAGCTGGCTCAACCAGCCCCACGTCTACGAATGGTGGGGGACCGAGTCCGGGCCCGACGGCCTCGGTGGGCCCGGCCCGCACGCCGCCACCGCCGCGCAGGTCGCCGAGGAGTACGGGCCGGCTGCCGACGGGGTCGACCCGACGTCCCGGTTCGTGATCCTCGTCGACGGCGTCCCCGCCGGGCTGATCCAGTGGTACCGGTTGTGTGACTCTCCCGAGTACGGGGCGGCGATCGGGGAGCCCACCGGGGCCGGCGTCGATCTGCTCCTCGGCGACCCGGGTCGGGTCGGACGTGGGATCGGGCCGCTTGTGATCGACCGCTTTCTCGTGGAGGTGGTCTTCGCACAGCCTGGCGTTCGCCGCTGCGTCGCCGGGCCTGACGTCCGGAACGTGCGCTCGATCCGCGCGTTCACGAAGGCCGGATTCGAGGGGGTGCGAGACGCGCTCGTGTCGGGCGAGCCGGCTCCGGAGCACGTCATGGTGCGCATCGCGTCGGAGCCCGCCCTCGGCCCCTGAGCCCCCGCCGGGGTGGTTCAGCCGCCCGGCGCGAACCGGAGGCGGTTCACGACCGCGGTCACGATGCCCATCCCCTCGGGCAAGGTCTGAGCGCCGTCGTTCAGGTACGAGAGGAGCACGACTGCCCGCCCGACCTGGACGGTGATGACGTCGCCGACGAGCGTGAGGTTCTGGCCCGAATCGGACGCGCTGATGGTCGCTTCGTAGCCAACGTTGGCGTCGCCGATCCCCTGGAGGTCGTCGAGCTGCGCCACGCTCACCTGCGCCTTCCCGCCCGTGGTCTTCGCGAGCACCTTCTGCAGACAGTCCGAGATGGTCGGCCCCTGATACGCGGCGACGAACGCGCTGGCCCCGTTCGGGTTCTTGAACGCCAGCACGATGTCGTCGACGACCGTCGCCGTGGTCGTCGACCCGGGCGGGCTGAAGTTCGGCGAGAGACGGTGCGGGACCTTCGCGCGCGCCGCGGTGACGGCGCGGGCGATCGGCTGACAGTCCTTGATCCCCTGGTAGTCCTTGGTGCCGGTGTCGACCTGCGGGCTGGCCGTCCAACCCGCGGGCACGTCGGCGGCGGTCGCGACCCCCGCGGCGAGGACCGCTCGGTCCTGGGCGTTCGGCTTGGGTGCGCGACCCCCGGCGGCTCCCGCGGGGAGCGCCAGGGCGGCGACGAGTCCCAGACTGAGGAGCGGAGCCGCCCACCGCGCGTGGCGCATCGCTGGTGTCCTTCCCCTCGGGGGTCGCGGTGCCGGTGTCCGGCCGGAGGTCGCGGCGGGCACGCTAACCGTGGCGGTCTGCGCCGACCGAATCACCGAGGAGCCCGGCGTGCGAGCGCGCGGCGCTCGAGCGCGTGGCGGGGCCAGCCCGGCTCGGTCACCGGGTCCGGGGGGCTCGGAGCGTGGGCAGCGCGAACGCGTCGACGTGGTTGGCGGCCTCGACGACGATCAACTGTCCGGCCACGGTCGGGGTCGGGAAATGCTGGCTCGAGTCGAGCGCGACGGCGTAGTGCGCGACGACGTGTCCCGTGGTCGGGTTGAACCCGTCGAGAACGCCGTCGGCGGTGTCGACCGACCACACCGAGCCGGCCCCAACGACGACCGGGCCGCCGGCCGGCACCGAGGCGGTCCAACCGTGACGCAGCTGGGGGGTCGGGCCGCTTCGGTCGATGCGCACCTCCTGGACGCCGCCTTGACAGGCGACGAACACGGACGAGCCGGCGACGGCATTGGCGCCGATCGCGAGGCACAGGTTGTCGATGGACGCCAACGGCGTGTGGTGGTCGGCGCCGCCGAGGCTCGCCGCATTGAGCAGGTACCCGTCGCGCTGCTTGCCGATCTGGAAGATCTGTCCGTCACCCACCAGCAGCGGCGGTGTCGAGCCGAGGTCCTCGTCGCTGGCGTTCTCGGCACGAAACGTCACCGGCTGGAAGTAGTCGAGGGCGAAGCTCGGGGTCGGCCCGAGACGGACGACCGCTTGGCTGTCATCGGTGGCGGGGTCGGGCGGCGAGTTGTCCGCGTTCCCGGTGGCGGCGTACACGTTGCCGAACGAGTCCACCGCGAGGGGGCCGGGTCCCCAGATCCCGCCCTGGCGGTTCCCCGGCAGGGCGTTCGCGTCTTCGAAATAGCCGGCGATGCCGCTGCCATCCTCTTTGGCCGCGACGACGAAGCCGTTGTATTCGCCACAGTCCCCGTAGAGGCCACCGAATCCGACGTAGACGTTCCCGTTCGCCACCACGAGACCCGCACGTTGCTGCTCCAACTCGGGGTGCAGCATCGCGGGCGGATCAATCGGCGTGGGTCCGACCGCGACGGCTCCAGTCGCGGCGTCGACCCCGACGAGCTCGTGCACGGGCGGACGCCCGGGTCGAGTCGCGACGTCCGCGACCGCAAAGACCCGGCCGGTGGCGGGATCGACGGCCGGCGAGCCGGTGATGCCGAGCGGGTCGAGGTCTCCACAGCCGGCGGAGGAGGGGGCCAGCGCGGCGATGACGGCGAGCGTGACGGGTGGGCCGATGTGGCGGGGGCCCCACAGGATGCGACCGTTGCGCAGCGAGAGCCCATACAGCGAGTTGTTCTCGGTGGCGACGACCACGGTGGTGCCGACCACCACCGGTCGGCCCTGGATGATGCCGTCGAGCCCCGGCGACACCCAGGGGCGAGACGGGCGCGGCGACGTCGACGCGCCGGCGGGTGCCGCCCAGCCCGCGGTCAGGGCCACGACGACGAGGGCGGCGACGCCGAGGCCGCGCCGAGTCCTACGCACCGGCGACCGGCACCGGCTCGGGTACGGCGCCGGCTGGGCCCTCTTCGATGCGGATGCGGGGCAGGACGCGGTCGAGCCAGCGGGGCAGCCACCAGTTGGCGTCGCCGAGCAGCTCCATCGTGGCGGGCACCAGCACCAGGCGGACGATAGTGGCGTCGACGAGCACCGCGACCGCGAGCCCGAGCCCGAACATCTTCACGGTCGGCTCCGGGTTGCCCACGAAGCTGAGGAACACGCTGATCATGATCAACGCCGCCGACGTGATGACCCGCGCGGTCATGCTGAGGCCATTGATCACGCTGTCGAGGTTGTCGTGGGTCTCGGAGTAGTCCTCGCGGATCCGCGACAGCAAGAACACCTCGTAGTCCATCGAGAGGCCGAACAGGATCGCGAACATCAACATCGGCACGAACGCCACGATCGGTGTCGTCTGGGTGAGTCCAACCACACCCTTGAACCATCCCCACTGGAAGACGGCGATGATCACACCGAACGAGGCGCCGATCGAGAGCAGGTTCATCAGCGCCGCTTTCAGCGGCACGAGCACCGACCGGAAGACCATCATCAACAGCACGAACGCCAACAGCACGACCGCGCCGATAAACAGCGGCAGCCGGCCCTGGATGCGTTGGCCGAGGTCGATGTTCGCGGCGGTGACACCACCGACGAACACCGTACCGCCGGTGTGTTTGATCGCGGCGGGGATGACCTGGGATCGGAGGCGGTTCACGAGGTCTTCGGTGGTCGCCGACTGCGGCGAGCTGGGCGGCACGGCGACAATCACCGCTGCGGTCCCGTTCGGGCTGAGCTGGGGGGGCGCGACGCGCACGCCGGGCAGGGCAGCGGCGGCCCGCGCGGTGGCGTCAGCAGCCTGGGTGGCGCCAGGATGGGGCAGCGCGACGGCCAGGACGAGCGGCCCATTGAAACCGGGCCCGAATCCCTTGCTGATGAGGTCGTAGGCCTGGCGCTGGGTGGTGTCGCGGGGAGCTGAACCGTCGTCAGCTTGGCCCAGACGCATGCTGAGCACGGGCGCGGCGAGCACGAGCAGGACGGCGAGGCTGCCCAGCACCGCGGCCCAGCGATGGTGCGACATGAACCCGGCCCAGCGCTGCCAGCCGTGGCTCCGCCCCCCGGTGAGGGACGGGTGATCGTGACGCCGCGCCGCCCGTCGGAGCCGCGGTGCGTGCACCCGGTTGACGTGGGGCCCGGCGACGCCGAGCAGCGCAGGGATGAGGGTGACCGCGGCGGCCATCATCACCAGCACGACCAGTGCCGAGGTCAGCCCGAGCACCGTGACGTACGGGACGTCGGCCAGGGTCAGTCCGCTCAACGCGATGACCACCGTGCCGCCGGCGAAGAGCACCGCTTGACCGGCGGTGCCGTTGGCGAGCCCAATGGAGTCGAGCACGTCCATGCCGGCGACGAGGTTCTGGCGGTGGCGGGTGAGGATGAACAGCGAGTAGTCGATCCCGACGCCTAAGCCGATCATCGTGGCGAGCGTCGGCGCGACCGTGCCGACGTTGGTGACGGAGGCCAACAGGTAGATCAGCGACAGGCCAACCGCGAGCCCGCAGAGCGCGGTGCCGATCGGCAGGCTCATCGCGATGACCGACCCGAACGCCAGGAGCAGGATCACCACCGCGACGGCGAGGCCGATCACGTCGGCGTTGCCGCCGCTCACCGTGTTGAACAGGTCGGTGACCGCTCCACCGAACTCGACCCGGAGCCCGGCGTGACGGGCCGGGGCGGCTGCCGCCTCAAGCTGGGTGAAGGTGTTCGCGGGGAGCCGGCTGGCCTGGCGGTTGTACTGCACCCGCGCGTAGCCGATCGTGTGGTCCGACGACAGGAACGCGGTGCCCGCCCCGGGCGTGGCCGGACCGATGACCTGCGTCGCGTGGGACAACGCCGCGAAGTTCCGCTGGCTGGCCGCGATGCCCGCCGCCGCCCCCGGGTCGGTGAGGGTCCCGCGCGACGTGACGAACACGACGATCGCGGTGTCGCCCGCCTGGGCTGGGAAGCGCTGGGCCAAGATGTCGGCGGCGTGTTGGGACGACGCCCCCGGGATCGAGAACACGTCCTGGGTCGTGCCGGCCGCCGCGGTCGCCCCGGCGGCGAGACCGACGACCGCGAGGAGCCAGATCAAGATGGTGCGCCATTTGTGGCGCGCCGCGCCTCGCCCCAGCCGGTCCAACCAGGCCGCCATGTCGGTCCCCCTCCGCCCGCCCAGCCTCGCCCCGGGGTCCCGGATGCTCAACGGGGGCGGGGTCGGGGCGAGGTAGTGCCGGCGTCCGATCGTCGGGTGGCTCGCTCGCTAGGTCCGGCGATCGCCCTCAGTGCGGTCACTTCCGAGCCGGTGGCAAGCCGTGTCGCGCGACCACCGGGTCGAAGAGCGCGGTCCGTGGACCGTAGCAGTCTCGCCGCGCGACGGCGCGGCGCGACGTTGGCGTGCGCGGGGTCCGCTACCGTCGCCGCCCGTGGTCCCGGAGCTGCGCACTGAGCGGCTGGTGCTGCGGGCGTGGCGGCCCGACGACCGCGACGCGTTCGCAGCGCTGAACGCGGACCCGGCCGTCGTCGAGTACCTGCCTGGACCGCTCGACCGTCGAGCCAGCGACGGGTTAGCGACCCGGATCGAAGAGAACTGGGAGCAGCGCGGCTATGGCCTCTGGGCGGTGGAGGTGGCGGACGTCGCGCCGTTCGTCGGGTTCGTCGGCTTGAGCCTCGCCGGCTTCCCAGCACCGTTCACCCCCGCGATCGAGGTGGGCTGGCGACTGGCGCACCCCGCGTGGGGTCACGGGTACGCGACCGAAGGGGGCCGCGCCTCGCTCGGCTTCGCGTTCGACACGCTCAACGTTGACGAGATCGTGTCGTTCACCACCGTCGCCAACACGCGCTCCCGGCGCGTCATGGAGCGCCTCGGAATGACCCGCGACCCGGCAGAGGACTTCGAGCACCCCAACGTCAACATCGGTAGCCCACTGCGAGCCCACGTGCTCTACCGGCTCGGGCACGGCGCATGGGACGCGCCGCGCGCCTGACCCTCCGGGGCGCCGGTCAGGCGGGGACGACCTCGACCGGGATTCCGTTCACCACCGCGTTGCCCGAGATCTCGTCGACGAGGTGACCGGGCGCGAGCCGGTTGTTGTTGACGCCGGCATGCTCCCGGGCGACCGACAGCTGGACACCGTCGAGGTCGTGACCCCATCCGTGAGGGAGGGAGACCACCCCCGGCATCATCTCGTCGGTGACCTCCACCGGGACGTCGAGGGCACCCGCCTCGGAGCTGATCCGAGCGACGCCCCCGTGGGCCACGCCGGCGCGCGCCGCGTCGTCGGGATGGATCAGCAACGTGCACCGGTCCTTGCCCTTCATGAGGACCTGCACGTTGTGCATCCACGAGTTGTTCGAGCGCAGGTGTCGGCGGGAGATGAGCACCAGCCCGTCGCTGGCTCGCCCGAGTCGGGAGCGCAGGCGGGGCAGGTCGCCGAGGATGTAGTCGGGGGCAAGTTCGATCTTGCCCGACCGAGTGCACACCACCTCCCGGGCCCGGGGGACCATCGGTCCCCGGTCGATGCCGTGCGGTTCGGCGCGAAACGACTCGAGGGTAAGTCCGTCGGGCACCGCGCCGTAGCGATCACCCCACGGGCCGGTGCGGATCGTGAGGTCGAGGAGCCGCTCGGGTCCACCGTGGTCGTAGTGGCCGAGGACCACCTCGGGGGTCAGGCCCGTCGCCTCGATAAGCGCAGTGCAGAACCCGTCGTCGAGCGCCCCGACGTCGATGTCGTCGTTGCGCATCCCGGCGCACAGCCCACCGAGGCGGGCGAGGATCTCCCATTCGTGCGGCCGGTCGAGGCGAGGGAAGATCGCCGGCGAATAGTTGCCGGCGCTGCGCGACGCCCACGACCAGATGAGCTCGTCGTAGTGGGGCTGCTCGAGCGCGGAGAGCCCCGGCAAGATCACGTGGGCGTGACGGGTCGTCTCGTTCAGGTAGTTGTCGACGCTGATCATCGCGTCGAGCCCACCCAACGCGGCGTCGAGGCGACTGGCGTCGGGGGCGCTGATCACCGGGTTGCCAGCGATGGTGACCAAGCCTCGGATCTGGCCCTCCCCGGGGGTCGCGATCTCCTCGGCGAGGCACGACACCGGCACCTGGCCGAGCACCTCCGGGGCACCCCGCACCCGGCTGCGCCAGCGGCCGAACTGGTAGCCGTTGGCCCACTGCGGGTTCGGCAGCGACGCCAGCGGCCAGGCGATCGGCTTCCCGAACATCATCCCGCCCGGCCGGTCGAAGTTGCCCGTGAGGACGTTCACGACGTCGACGAGCCAGGAGGCCAGCGTCCCGAACTCCTGGTTGCAGAGCCCGATGCGCCCGTAGACGACGGCACGGCGCGCCCCAGCCAGCTCGTGGGCCAGCCGACGGATGGTCGCCGCGTCGATCCGGCATGTCTCGGCGACCGCCTCGGGCGTGAAGTCGCGGCACGCGGCGCGGACCGCGTCGACCCCGACCACCAGCTCCGCGACGTCGCCGAGGTCGACCAGTCCGTCCTCGAACAGCACGTGAGCGATCGCGAGCAGCAGTGCCGCGTCGGTACCGGGGACGATCGGGACCCACTCGTCGGCCCGGTCGGCGGTCCCGGTGCGACGGGGGTCGATGACCACCGTCTTGCCGCCCCGCTCCCGGATCCGGTCGATCTCGCCGAGCACGTCGGGGCAGGCCAGCAGGCTTCCCTGGGACGCTTGGGGGTTCCCGCCCATCACGAGCCAGTAGTCGGTGCGCGCGATGTCGGGCGCCGGGATCAGCCACATGTTCCCGTACATGAGCGCGCAGGCGACGTTCTTGGGCCACTGGTCGACCGTGCCCGCCGAGTAGATCATCGGGAAGCCCGCCACGCCCATGAAGAGCCCGACGTAGCGGCCCAGCGAGAAGTTGTGAGCGACCGGGTTTCCGATGTAGGCGGTGAGCGCCCCCGGGCCGGCGGTGTCGCGCACACCGTGGAGCAGTTCCTCACAGCGAGCGAACGCCGCGTCCCAGCCCACCGCGCTCCACCGGTCGCCGTCGCGCACCATCGGCTCGCGCAGCCGGTCCGGGTCGTGGTGGAGATGCCCGAGCGTCGTGCCCTTCGGGCACAGAAAGCCGCGGCTCCAGACGTCCTCGCGGTCCGCTCGGATGCGGCGAACCTCGTCGTCTTGCACCTGGATCTCGAGGCCACACATGGCCTCGCAGAGCGGGCAGGTGCGGTAGTGGACGGTGCTGGTCGTCATCGCTTCTCCCTCTGGCGGACGCAGGGTAGGCCCTTCCGCGTCACGGCCCGGGTCCGCCGGTATGTTCCCGGCGTGGCGGACACCGGAGCACTCGCCGTACTGGAGCGCTGCGTGCGGGCGCTCGGCGGAGATGACCGACCCGGGCAGCGGGCGCTCACCGAGGCGGTCGCCGCCGCGCTCGACGAACCCCACCACCTGATCGCCGAGGCCCCCACCGGGTCCGGCAAGAGCCTGGCGTACCTCGCCGCGGCCGTCGCGTCCCAGCGAGTGACGGTGGTGGCCACCGCCACCCTCGCCCTCCAGGACCAGCTCTGGCGCAAGGACCTGCCATTGGTCCGCGACCACGGCGGGGTGCCCTTCGAAGCCGCGGTGCTGAAAGGCCGCGCCCAGTACGTCTGCCTGGCCCGTCTCCGAGCCGCCGCGGGCGGCGAGGTGCTCTTCGACGAGCGGCCGGGTCCCGACTTCGGAGCCGAGCTCACCCGCCTCGAGCGGTTCGCGGCCCGCTCGGAGACCGGCGACGCCGCCGACCTCGAGGGAACCGTGTCACCGGCCGGGTGGCGGGCCGTGAGCTGCGGCCCCCAGGAATGCCCCGGCGCGGCGCGCTGCGCGGCCGGCGTCGACTGTTTCGCCGAGCGGGCCCGCTTCAACGCCGAGGGCGCCGACGTCCTCGTCGTCAACCACGCCCTCTACCTTGCGCACCTCGCCGCCGGCGGCGGCGTGCTGCCACCCCACGACGTCGTCGTCTTCGACGAGGCCCACGCACTCGCCGACGTCGCCACCCGAGCTCTGGGCAGCGAGGTCGCACCCGGCGGGCTGCGCCAACTCGCGGGGCGCGTGCGCGCCGCGGGCGCACCGGCTGCCGACGCCGACGGGCTCAGCGACGCCGCCGAACGGCTCGAGGACTGCCTCGGCGACCTCGACGGCCGCGTCGACCCCACCGCGGATCGCCTCGCCGGAGTCCTCGCCGCCGCCGCCGAACGGATCGCCGCGGTCGCGGCGAGACTCGGCCGAGACAGCGACGATCAACGCGCCGCGCAGGCGGGAGCGCTCGCCAGCTCCCGTCTCGAGGCGGTCCGCCACCTCCAGGCCCCCGGGGTCAACGAGGTGGCCTGGGTCGAAGGAGGCGACCGTCCGACGCTGCGCCTCGCCCCCATCGACGTCGGCGCCCGCCTCGCGCCGGTGCTGTTCGCGGCGCGGCCCTCTGTTCTGACCTCGGCGACGCTCGGACCCGGGTCGCGCTTCGAGCCGCTGGCCCGACGGCTGGGACTCGAACCCGACGCGACGCCGCCCGGCGACCTTGCCTACGCCGCAGCCCGCCTCGAGTCACCGTTCGACGTCCGCAACCAGGCGCTGCTGTACGTCCCCCGGTCGCTGCCCGACCCCCGGCGGCCGGAGTGGGCCGACGCGGCCGGCGAGGAGCTCTGCGCGCTCGTCACCGCCGCCGGCGGACGAGCCCTCGTGCTCTGCACATCGAGGCGAGCCGTGGAACGACTGGCGGCCCTGCTGCGCGAACGGACGACGCACCCGGTGCTCGCGCAGGGCGACGCCGCCAACGCGCAGCTCCTCGACCGGTTCGCCGCCGAGGAGACCTCCTGTCTCGTCGCGACCCGCGCGTTCTGGCAGGGCATCGACGTGCCCGGCCCGTCGTGCGTCCTCGTCGTCATCGACCGCCTGCCGTTCGCCCGACCCGACGACCCGCTCGAACAAGCCCGCCGGGAGGCGGTCGAGCGCGCCGGTGGGTCACCCTTCCAGGAGGTGGACCTCCCCGGCGCGGCGCTCGTCCTCGCCCAGGGCGCCGGCCGGCTGCTCCGACGAGCATCGGACCGGGGTGTCGTCGCCGTGCTCGATCCACGCTTAGCGACCGCCACCTACCGCCGTGTCCTCCTCGACGCGCTCCCACCACTGCGGCGCACCGTCGAACGGCACGAGGCAGTCGCCGCACTCGAGGCAGCTGGCGGCCAACCCGAGGACGTTCCAACCGCCAGCGTGTCGCGACCTCGTCGACCGCCACTTTAGATCTCGGGAAGTCGGCGACCCGAGATCTCGTCGAGCGGGAGCCGAATCCAGTTCGTCATTGCGCCTTTGACCCAGGGACGGAGCGGGCCTGCCTGCAGCCGTGCGACGGCGGCGCGGTCGGTGACGATCTCGGCGACCCCACGCACGAGGACACTCCAGCCCGAGTGGTGCAAGGGACGATTCGCGTCGACCTCGAATGCCAAGTCGGCGCCACCCAGGATGGCGTCCAGCTTGGTTCCTGCTGCGGTGCAGAAGACAACGGCCTCCTCGTCGATGGTGTAGTTCACCGGGAGGATCACTGGGCGCCCGTCATCCGCCAGGACGGCAACCCGGCCCAGGTACCCGCCGTGTCGGAGGAGCGACACACATTCGTCGTGGTCGAGCATCTCGAGACGCTGTGCGTCGGCGTTGAGCTGGGAGTCGTCGCCGGTACCGGTCACGTCAGCCTCCTGAGATTCCGCTGCGCCGCCGCCCGTCGCTCAGCCTGGTCGCCTGAGCCGACGCTGGGCTTCCCGAGGAGCCGCCTCCAGAGGCGGCGCGAAGCAGCGTGGTGACGGAACAGTACCGCTGCAGGAACGGCGCGGACGCGGGACGGTGGGGGATTGCGCCCACCGGTCTGCAAACCACGACCAGTCCATTCGGAGCGTCGGCGCTTCAAAAAATCGAGCGCTCCGATTCCTGCGTGCTCGTGGCAGCAAAGTGCCCTCGTGAGAAGCCGCTCGGTAGCATGTCGACGATGCTCGCCGAGGCGGACCTTGTCGCGCTGGACGCGTACTGGCGGGCCGCCAACTACCTGACGGTCGGGCAGATCTATCTGCTCGAGAACCCCCTGCTTGCCGAGCCGCTCCGGCCCGAGCACATCAAGCCCCGCCTCCTCGGCCATTGGGGGACGTCGCCCGGTTTGAGCCTCGTCTACGCGCACTTGAACCGCATCATTCGCGAGCGCGCCAGCAACGTCGTCTACATCGCCGGGCCCGGTCACGGCGGCCCGGCAGTGCTGGCGAACGTCTATCTCGAAGGGACCTATTCCGAGGTGTATCCCGACGTCGCGCCCGGCGTTGCGGGCATGCGCCGGCTCTTTCGGCAGTTCTCCACGCCGTCGGGGGTGCCGAGCCACGTCAGCGTCCCGACGCCGGGATCGATCCACGAGGGCGGGGAGCTCGGGTACGCACTCGTCCATGCGTTCGGAGCGGTGTTCGACAACCCGGGGCTGGTGGCTGCGTGCGTCATCGGCGACGGTGAGGCTGAGACCGCGCCGCTCTCTGGTTCGTGGCAGGGCATCAGCTTCGTGAACCCGGTCCGCGACGGCGCGGTGCTCCCGATCCTGCACCTCAACGGGTACAAGATCTCCGGGCCGACCGTGTTCGGCCGGGCGCGCGACGACGCCGTGGGCTCGATCCTCGGCGGCTACGGCTACGACGTGCACTTTGTCGAGGGCGACGACCCGCCGACGGTCCACCGTTCGCTCGCGGACACCCTGGACCGCTGCTTCGACGCCATCGCCGAGATCCAGGATGAGGCCCGGGCTCACGGCGTTGGGGCGCGGCCTCGCTGGCCAGCCATCGTGCTGCGAACCCCGAAGGGGTGGACCGGACCCAAAACGGTCGACGGACTGCCGGTCGAAGGCACCTTCCGGGCCCATCAAGTGCCGATCTCGGCGCCGCGCGAGAACCCCGAGCATCTCCGCCTGCTCGAAGCGTGGATGCGCTCGTACCGTCCGGAGGAGCTCTTCGACGCCGAGGGGCGCCTGGATGCCAACTTGGCCGGTCTCGCTCCGACTGGCGAGCATCGGATGGGCGCGAACCCGCACGCCAACGGTGGTCGGCTCTTAGTGACACTGGATCTGCCCGACTTCACGACCTACGCCATCCCCGTCGCCCATCACGGGGCCGAGCTGCACGAATCCACCCGCCAGCTCGGTGAGGTCCTGCGCGACGTCTACGTGAGAAACAGAGCAACCGCCAATTTTCGGCTGTTCTGCCCTGACGAGACGAACTCAAACCGTCTCGGGGCGGTATTCGAGGTCGAGAACCGCTGCCTCGTCGAGCCGACGATCCCGATCGACGACCACGTCGCCGCCGATGGACGCGTCATGGAGATCCTGAGCGAACACAACTGCCAGGGCTGGCTCGAGGGATACCTGCTCACGGGACGTCACGGCCTGTTCGCCACCTATGAGGCCTTCGCCATGGTGTCGGCGTCGATGCTCGTCCAGTACACCAAATGGCTCGAGGGGGCGGCTGACCTCTCGTGGCGCGAGCCCGTCGCGTCCTTGAACGTCTTGTTGACCTCCACCTGCTGGCGCAACGACCACAACGGCTTCAGCCACCAGGGGCCCGGCCTCATCGACACGATCGTGACCAAGCGCGGCAACGTGGCGCGCGTTTATCTCCCCCCCGACGCCAACTGCCTCCTCGCGGTCGCCGATCACTGCCTTCGCAGCCGCGACTGCGTGAACCTGATCGTGATCGACAAACAGCCCGAGCCCCAGTGGCTCGACATCGACGCCGCCCGCCAGCACTGCCTCCAGGGGGCGTCGGTGTGGACCTGGGCGGGCTCGGCCTCGAACGCCGAGGACCCCGACGTGGTGCTCGCCTCAGCCGGGGACACCCCAACGATGGAGCTGCTCGCCGCCGCCGACCTCCTTCGCACCCACGTCCCCGACCTGGCGTTCCGCGTCGTGAACGTCGTGGACCTCATGACGCTCTTCTCCCCGGAAGCCCACCCGCACGGCATGAGTGACAGTCGATTTATCGACCTGTTCACCGCCGAGCGCGACGTCGTGTTCGCGTTCCACGGCTACCCGAGCGCCATGCACGACGCGCTCCACGGCCGTCCTTCCGCCGCTCGATTTCACGTCCGCGGCTACCAGGAGGAAGGCACGACGACCACACCGTTCGACATGGTCGTGCGCAACGGGATCGACCGCTACCACCTCTGCCTTGAAGCACTCCGACGCGCCCGGCGGCTCCCCGGTGCGGCGGAGAACCTGTTCGAGTTCTGCAATGCGCAGCTCAAGCGCCACCACGGCTACATCGTCCAGCACTTCGAAGACATGCCCGAGGTCTGCGACTGGCGGTGGTCCGCTTCGTGAGCCGACGCGGCACCGACGTCATCCTCTGCGTGAACTGCGGCTCATCGTCAGTGAAGTGCGCCGTCTACCGAGTCGGGGCCACCGGCGAGGAGCGGCTCGCCACGGCAAGCACCGACGGTCCCGGACTGGAGAGCCTCGACTCGACGCTGGCCGAGCTGGGCTTCGACGACGAGTTGACCGCGGCCGGACACCGCCTCGTGCACGGTGGGCCGTACCATTATCAGCCGGCGCGTGTCGACGAGACGCTGCTCGCCGAGCTGCGGGCCGCAGTGCCGTTCGCTCCCGTGCACCTCCCCGTGGCGCTCGCAGCGATCGGCGCCCTGAGTCGACGCCATCCTGAGCTCCCACAGGTCGCCTGCTTCGACACCGCCTTTCACCAAACGATGCCCGAGTCCGCGTGGCATCTACCGCTGCCAGCCGAACTCACCGATCTGGGGATCCGCCGCTATGGCTTCCACGGACTCTCGTACGAGTACGTCGTCGGTGTCCTCGGTCCAACGGTGCTCGGACGCGCGGTGCTCGCGCACCTCGGAAACGGCGCCAGCCTCGCGGCGATCCGCGACGGGCGCTCCGTGCACACGACCATGGGGTTCACGCCGACGGGCGGCGTCGTGATGGGCTGCCGCAGCGGCGACCTCGACCCCGGCGTTCTCGTGTATGCCGCCCGCGAGCTCGGATACGACGCGGAACGCCTCGAGCGGCTCGTCGACCACGAATCGGGGCTCCTCGCGCTCTCTGGCACCAGCTCGGACATGCAGACCCTGGTCCAGCGTCGCGAGGGCGGCGACCATCGAGCAACCCTGGCGATCGACGTCTTCTGCACTCGCATCCGGATGCAGATCCGCGCGTACGCCGCGCTCCTCGGCGGCCTCGACACGATCGTCTTCACCGGCGGGATCGGGGCCCACGCCGCGTCCATACGCGCGAAGTCGTGCCGAGGTCTCGACCATCTCGGCGTGACCGTCGACGAGCGTTCCAACGCCGCCAACGCCCCCGTGATCAGCCCGGATCCCGCCCCGGTGACCGTCCGCGTCGTCGAAACGGACGAAGACCTGATGATCGCCCGCCACACCCACACCCTCCTGGCGACCGAGGCTCAACCGCCCCTCGATCCGTCCTAGCCCAGTCCGCTCCAGCGATCGAGCCGACACGCCTCGCCGGGCTCGCGAGCGAGATCATGGGCACGAGGGGTGGAGCTCGGTTACGGCGCCCGAGCCGGCGCCGCCGTCCCGGGGGTGGGTCGCCAGTGGGCGGGTGCGAACCCGTGCGCGCGGCGGTGGATGCGACCCTCGGCGGGGACTCGGCGCCGGCCCCACAGGGATGGCCAGATGCCGACGAAGGACAAGCCGGCCCCGAGCAGCATGACGCCTTCGAGGCCCTTTGAGAACGAGTCGTTGACGATGGAGGTCACCTGGCTCTGGCCGGGGCTGGCGAGCCGGCGCAGCTCGGCGCGCGCGCCGGTCGATCCGGAGAGCAGGGAACGGATGGCGTGGCGCTCTGCGCTCGTCACTGGTGCAGGGCCGTTGGCGCGGTCGACGCCGCTGATCACGGAGCTGTCCTCGAGGCCTCGGAACAGCGCGACGGACAGCGCAAGCCCGACCACGATCCCCATCAGCCGGGCGGTCTGGAGGACGCCAGACGCGACGCCGGCCTTCTCGTCGGGCATCGCCTCCATCCCGGCCGTGTTCGAGATGTTGTACGCGAAGCCTTGTCCGAGCCCGGCGACGATCAGCCCGAGGACAATGAGGCCGACCCCGGAGCTCGCGGTGAGGAACGCGAAGACCAGCATTCCCAGACCGACGAGCCCCATCCCGATGGCCATCAGGATCTGCGATCCGACCTTGGGGACCAGACGCCCGCCGATGGGCGACATCACGACGAGCGGCACGCTGAAGGTCAAGAAGACCAACCCGGCCTCGATCGGGCTCTTGAGGAGGATCTCTTGCAGGAACAGCGTGAGGAAGAAGAGGATCGCACCGAACTGCCAGTTTCCGAGGAACGCCACCGCCGACGCGCCAGTGAAGCGGGGATCTCGGAAGAGGGAGAACTCGACGAGCGGCGGATGACGTCGCGGCCGCAGCTCGACGACGACGAACACAACAAGCAGCGCGACACCGATCACGATCCCGGCGACGACCTGCGGTGACGACCATCCGGCCTGAGCGCCCTGCTGGAGGCCGTAGATGAGGGGCACGAAGCCCAGGGTGAGCGTGGCGAATCCCAACCAGTCGATGCCGCCCGTGTAGGCCTCGTCGCGCGATTCCTCGACGACGACCAGGCTCAGCAGGATCACCCCGATCCCGATGGGCACGTTCTGGAAGAAGAACCAACGCCACGACGCTTCTTGGGTGAGGACCCCGGCAACCATCGGCCCCACCGCGGAGCCCACCAGGCCGACCCCTGACCAGATCCCCAGCGCCTTGGCCCGCTCCTCGGGTGGGAAGGCGTCGTTGACGATCGACAGCGACGTCGTGAAGATCGTCCCGCCGCCGAGACCCTGGACGAGGCGCGCCACGATGAGGAACGTGGCACTCGACGCGAACCCGCACGCGATCGACCCGGCGACGAACAGCGCCACTCCGATGAGGGCCACTTTGCGGCGCCCGGCGATGTCGGCCAGCCGGCCGACCGCCACCATCGGTGACACGAACGCCAACAAGTACGCGTTGACCGCCCAGGCCAGGGTCTCGGTCGACGCGTGAAGGGACCGGCCGATCTGGGGGAGCGCGACGGTGACGCCGAAGAAGTCGACCGTCAAGATGATCATGATCCCGGACATGGCGACCACGACCCACCACCGACGGTTCTCGTCAGTTACCGCCCACGGCACGGCCCGAACCCTAGCGAGGCGGCGTGGACACCGCCCGGTGCCTGCCGGTCAGCCCGCCGCCGCCGGCGGCGGGTCGTGGCGCGTCCCGCGCCGCTACGCTCGTGAGGTTGTGACGCCTGAGACCTCACCGCGGACGCGCCGGGAGCGTGTCGTCGACGCCGCCAACCGGGTCGGTGAACGGTTCTTGCGCTGGCTGGACCGCTACTTCGGTCGCCACTCGCTGGTCGGAGACCGCACCTTCTTCGACGTTGCCGACTTCCCGTGGGTGGCCCGCCTCGACGCCGGGTTCCCCCAGATCCGCGCCGAGCTCGACGAGGTGCTCCGCTACCACGCCGACCTCCCGAACTTCCAGGACATCTCGACCGACCAGTACCAGCTCACCGACGACGATCGTTGGAAGACCTTCTTCTTCTTTGGCTACGGGTTCCAGGCAGGCAAGAACATCGAACGCTGCCCGAACACGGCGCGGCTCCTGCGTGAGATCCCGGGCATGACGACGGCCATGTTCTCGATCCTGTCGCCCCACAAGAAGATCCCGCCCCACGGCGGTCCCTACAAAGGGGTGTTACGCCACCACCTCGGGCTCCTCATCCCCGAGCCGACCCAGGCGTGCGGCATCCGGGTCGGGGGCGACGTCCGGCACTGGGCCGAGGGTCAGAGCCTCGTCTTCGACGACACCTTCGAGCACGAAGCATGGAACGACACCGACGGCGTCCGAGTCGTGCTCTTCGTCGACTTCAAGCGTCCGCTCTCGGGCCCGGCCCGCTGGCTCAACGAGACCGTCCTGAAGCTCATCGGGTTCTCGCCGTTCATCCAGGACGCAAAGTCTCGGCACAACGCCTGGGAGCGACGCTTCGAGCAGCTCCGCGGGAGCGCCCGCGACTAGCTATAGCTAGAGCTGGTCGTGGGCGGCGATGACCTTGTAAAGGGTCTCGGCCGCCTCCTCGAGCATCGCCGCGTCGTGGTCGACCATGAGGCTGAGCCGGATGAGGCCCGCCTCGCCGGTCACCGCCGGAGGGATGACGGGGTTCACGAACACGCCGGCTTCGAAGAGATCGTGGAACACCGCGGCCACCGACACCTCGTCGGCTCGTCGCAGCGGAATCGTGATGATCGCGCTCTGGGCCGGGTTCGTCGGCACCCCGCGCTCGGCGAGCAGCCCCAAGAAGCTGGTCACGTTGCTGCGCAGCCGGGCCGGGCGTTCCGGTTCCTCGCACAGGACCCGCAACGCCTCGAGCGCCGCCGCGACCGACCCGGGGGTGTTCGACGCGGTGAAGATGAACGGCTCCGAGGTCAGCGTGAGCAGCTCGATCGCGTCGGCGGGACCGAGCAGCGCGCCACCGCAGCTGCCCAGCGACTTCGAGAAGGTCACGGTCACGAGGTCGACGTCGGCGAGCACCCCTTGCTCCTCGGCCGCGCCGCGGCCGCGCGCACCGAGTACGCCGAGGCCGTGCGCCTCGTCGTCGAGGAGGAAGGTGTTCGGGAACCGGCGGCAGATCTCGACCATCTCGGCGAGCGGCGCGGTGTCTCCGCCCATGGAGTAGACGCCGTCGACGATGACACCCTTGCCCACGTCGGCGGGCAGCCGGCCCAGGACCGCCTCGAGCTGAGCGAGGTCGTTGTGGCGGAAGCGGCGCATCGCCGCCCCCGAGAGCCGGATCCCCGAGAGCAGCGAGTTGTGGGCCTCCTTGTCGACGATCGCGACGTCGTGGCGGCCCAAGAACCCCGCGATTGCGCACGAGTTCGCCACGTAGCCGGTGGAGAACACCAGGCACGCGGGGGTGCCGTAGAACTCGGCGAGCTCACCTTCGAGCTCGCGGTGCAGGGTCAAGGTCCCGTTCAACAAGCGGGAGCCGGTGACGCCGGTGCCGAACCGGTTGGTGGCGGCGTTGGCTGCCTCGATGACCCGCGGGTGGTACGAGAGGCTGAGGTAGTTGTTCGAGCCGAAGTTGATGACGTCGCGGCCTTCGACGGTCACCCGGGGGCGGGACGCGCTCTCGACGGAGCGATAGTAGGGGTAGATCCCGGTTTCGACGCCCAGCTGGTAGAGCTCGTAGCGCGGGAACGCGTGCAGCCGATCAGTGAAGAAGCTCATGCCCGGCGTCAGCCTAGGGCGAGGACCGTGCGCTGTCGTCCACGATCTCGCCGACGGGACGGGTCGCGTCGGGGGCGATGGCCTCGACCGCGACGCCGCTCCCCTCGGGATCCTCGAGGACCTGTCGGAAACGGCGCGTCCCGTACCAGGTGGTGAGGCCGTCCTCGACCCGTTCGTCGAAGGTCCACCGCACCGTCATGACGCGGCGCCGGTCCGGACCGCTGGTCGGGCTGCCCGGCTCGGGCGTGGGGCGGCCGAGCGAGCCGAAGATCCCGGCCGTGCCGTACTCGTAGAGATGGTGGTACACGGGCGGCATTCCGAGGCTGGCCATGTTGGCCAGGAAGGCGCTGGCGTACATCGGGTCGTTCTCGATGTAGGAGGGAGGGAGCATGCCGAGACGGTCGCCAAGATCCACCAGGCGCATGAGGATGCGCCGCACAAAGCCGGGGAACGCCAGCAGCAAGCCGAGCTCCTGGTCGACGCGTTTCGCCTTCCCGGCGCGGTAGTCCGCCTCGGTCTCGTGCATCCCGACCACCATCGTGCCGAACGATTCGTCGAGGTCGAACCGGCGTTTCACCACGATGAGGGGCGCGCCAGTCTCGAGCTTGGTCTTGATGGCGTACGAGAACCAGATGCCGTGCCGGTCGTAGAGGCGGCCACCGGCGACGAAGCGGTGGGTGCTCGGGTAGCGCTCGAGACAGCTTCGCAGCGCCCACACCGCGACGTGGAACACGTCGATGCGCAGACCGGGGTTCGCCTGGTTCCAGGCCCGGATGAACGCGTCGGTCCGCGGCAGCGACACCTCGTGCTCGAGGAAGACGGCTGACTCGTTGCGGCCCTGCATCAGGTACGGCATGACCCGCCGGGTCCGGGGTAGGTCCCGTACCAGTGCGCCGTCAGAGCGCCGCCACCACATGCCGCGGAGCCTACCCGCCCCCGCGAACGGCTCGCCGGACGCGGCGTCCCCACCTACCGGTCGTGGCCGCGACGCGCTGCGGTGGCGCCACGCGCCGACGAGCCCCGGGGTGTGAGACCCCGATGGGCGTCAGCGCGCGTACCAGCGGGATGAGCCAGGAGCCAGGTAACGTCGCGTGCAGTGTTCGCCGACCTGCTGTCCCGCCCGGGGGTCGAGGAACACGTGGCGCTGCGCTCCCGGTTTGGGTTCCTCGCCCTGCACGGCGGGCTCGAACAGGGCACCGCCGAGATGGCGCAGGCCGCCGCGCAGGCCAGCGGCGCGTCGCTCTACGCCGTGGTGCAGCCCGACCACCTGCGGTGGCACCTTCCCGCCCATCGCATCTCCGCCCCGGACGCGCCGACGCTGGCCGCATTCCTCGACCATGTCGACGTCGTCGTGTCGCTGCACGGCTATCTGCGCCACGACCTGCCGAGCGCGGTGCTGGTCGGGGGCGCCAACCGGGTGCTGGCCGCGCAGCTCGGCGCGCGGCTTCGACACACGCTGCCCGACTTCGACGTCGTCGATGACCTCCGCCGCATCCCGGCCGAGTTGCGGGGCGTCCACCCGCACAACCCGGTCAACCTGAGCCGGGGAGGGGGAATTCAGCTCGAGTTGCCCCACCGCGTGCGCTTCGCCGGCCGCGACCCGCGCCGGTCTGGGCGCAGCCCGGCGGAGACGCTCGTCGACACGTTGGTGGCGTTCGCCACGACGACGGCGCCCTGATCGGCGTGGGCCGCCTGGCCGTCGTCGGCAAGCACCACACGCTGGGCGACCCGGACGGTGACGCCCGCGCCCCGGGGTTCGAGCCGTTCGGGGTGTTCGACCACGGCAGCTACGTGACGCTGTACCGCCACGGCGTCGACGCGTACCTTCCCCCGCATCGAATCGAGCACGCCGCGCACCTCCGCCTGCTGGATCACCTGGGCTGTGACCGGGTCGTGGGGTTGAGCTCGGTCGGGTCGCTGCGGCGCGACCTGCCCGTGGGGACCTTCGTCGCCCCCCACGATTTCGTCGCGCTCGACCAGGCGCCGCTGTCGACGACGCACGACGAACGCCAGCACGTCGTCCCGGGATTCACAGTGGCGTGGCGCGACCGGGTGGTGAGCGCCTGGCGTGACGTTGCCGCGGAGCCCATCGTGGACCGCGGCGTGTACTGGCAGGCGAACGGTCCCCGGTTCGAGACGCCGGCGGAGATCCGCTTCATCGCCCCGTGGGCTGACCTGATCGGCATGACGGTCGCGTCCGAATGCGTGGCCGCGAACCACCGCGGGTTGGACTACGCGGCGATCTGCGTGGTCGACAACCTGGCGAACGGTGTCGGCGACGCGCCGCTCACCGTCGAAGAGTTCCAGCGGGGCGAGGCGGCGAACCGGGCCCGGCTCGCCGTCGCTCTCGAGGCGCTCATCCCCGAGCTCGCGCGATGAGCCTCACCGTGCAGGACGCGGTCCGTCCCGACGGCACCTCGGTCAGCCTGCGGGCCGTCGATGGTCGCATCGTCGCGGTCGGCCCCGACGTGCAGCCCGAGCCGGGCGACGAGCGGCTCGACGCGCGGGGTCGAGTGCTGCTCCCCGGCCTCGTGAATGGCCACACCCACGCCGCCATGACCCTGTTCCGCGGCTTCGCCGGCGACCTCACCCTCATGGACTGGCTCGAGCACCATATCTGGCCGGCCGAGGCGCGCCTCGACGCCGACGACGTGTACTGGGGGACGCGCCTGGCCTGTCTCGAGATGATCCGCACCGGCACCACCCGATTCTGGGACATGTACTGGCAGCCGGCCGCGGTGGCGCGCGCCGTCACCGACGCCGGGTTGCGGGCCACCGTCGGGCTGGCGCTCATCGACGGGCTCGACCCGACCAAGAGCGCGACCCTGCGCGCCGACGCGCGGCGCGCGCTCGACGAGCTCGCCGACGCCGACCCGCGGATCACGCCCTGCCTCGCGCCGCACGGCATCTACACCGTCAGCACCGACTCCCTCGCGTGGATCGCCGAGCAGGCCGCGGCCCGCGACCTGGCCGTGCAGCTGCACTTTCTCGAGATCGAGGACGAAGTCACGGGCTGTCTCGACCGGACCGGCCAGCGGCCCGGCCCCTACCTCGACGGCCTCGGACTGCTCGGCCCCCGCACAATCCTCGCCCACGGCGTCTGGATGGAGGAACCCGAGCTCGAGGTCATCGCGGCGCGGGGCTCGATCGTGGTCACCAACCCGGTCTCGAACCTCAAGCTGGCGGTCGGGCGGACCTTCCCCTACCAGGCAGTGCGCGACCGCGGCATTCCCGTCGCGCTCGGCACCGACGGCGCCGCGTCGAACAATGGCCTCGATCTCCTCCAAGACATCAAGGTGCTGTCGCTGCTCCAGAAGCACGCGGCGAACGACCCCCGGATGTTGCCCGCCGACGAGTCGTGGCAGGTCGTCACCGGCGCGCTGGCACCAGGACTCGGCGCCGTCCCCGACCTCGCGCCCGGGGCACCGGCCGACTTCCTCCTCGTGCGCGGCGACGCCCCCGAACTCAGCCCCGGGCACCTCGTCGCCAACCTCGTGTACTCGGCCTCGGGCTCCGTGGTGGACGTCACGGTCGTCGACGGCCGGGTGCTGATGCGCGACGGCGAAGTCGACGGAACTGATGAAGTGCGGGCCAAGGCCCGTGAGCGCGCCGAACGGCTCGGCGTGCGGTGAGCGTCTAGATCGACTTGGGCCGCGCGAACACCTCGCGTACCCGACCTTCGAAGTGCTCCAGCGGCGGCGTGTCGAAGTCGGGGTCGAACGCGATCTGGTCCCAATCGTCGGCGAACCGCTCGGCGATCGCGAACCACGGCGCACCGCGGTACTGCTCACGGGCATCGGGATCGCCGCCGAAATGCGCGTAGTAGTGGCGGCCCTGGAAGTCCTGGTGCACCCGGATCATCTGGCACACGTCGTCGCTCACGTAAGGCTGGAGGATCTCGGCGGCGATCGCGGGATGATTCGAGACGCTCACCGCCTTGCCGATGTCGTGGCACAGCGAAGCCACCACCAGCTCATCGTCGGCGCCGGCCTGCTCGGCCAGCGCCGCGGTCTGCAGACAGTGGGTGAGCTGGTCGACCGCGAAGCCGTCGGTGATATCGGCCAGCGATCGGACCATGGCCAGGACCCGCTCCGCAACGCGGTCCTGGTGCTCGAACGTCTGCTGGCCGATGACCGCCCATTGCTCGGCGGTCGACTCGTCCATACGGGTAAAGGTGGCGGGCGCCTCGGTCTTCGTCATGACTCCATTCTCCCACGTCGAGCCGCCCGCGACTACCGTCAGTCGCCATGGACCGGCAGGCGCTCGCGGACGTCGAGCTCGAAGACGCCGAGGGTGCCCGCCACCGGCTCGGGGACTACTGGGCCGACCGGCCGGTCGCGTTCGTGTTCCTCCGCCACTTCGGCTGACTGCTCTGCCGGGAGCATGTCGCGCAGTTGCGCGACCGCTACACCAGCATCCGGGACGGCGGGGGCGAGGTCGTCGCCGTCGGCACCGGGGATCGCCGCTACGCCGCCGCGTTCGTGGCCGAGGAGCGGATCCCGTTCCCCGTGCTCGTCGACGACCACGCCGACGCCGCCCGAGCGGCGACCGTCCGGCGGGTGTCGTTCATCCGGCTGCTCACCGATCGTCGATCGTGGGCCGGGACCCGCCGGGCCCGCGCCGACGGATTCCGTGTCCATCGCGCGGGCAAGCGGGTGACCCAGCTCGGCGCGACCTTCGTGCTCGGCCCCGGCGACCAGGTCCGCTACGCGCACATCGACGAGCACTCCGCCGACCACGCCTCCCTCGACGAGGTACTCGCGGCGCTCGGCTGACCGGCAGCCCTCAGTGCATGTCGGCCAACGCCCGGGCGAGATCGGCCGAACGTCGAAACGTCACCCCGACCAGCGCGACGTGCTTGTACCGCACGATCCCCTCGGAGTCGACGAGGAACACCGAGCGGCGCACACCGAGCAGGGGCGCCCCGACGCCGTACGCCTCGATGACCGTGCGCTCGGGATCGGCGAGCAGCGGGAATGGCAGGTTCTTGGCCTCGATCCAGCGCTCGTGGCTGTCCACGTCTTGAGGTGAGATGCCCAGCACGACGGCGTCGACGCCCGAGAAGTCGTCGAAGTGGTCCCGGTACGAGCACATCTGGCGCGTGCAGCCCGGCGTGAAGTCGCCCGGATAGAACGCGAGCACAACCCGACGGCCGCGAAACTCCGACAGGGTGTAGTCGCGGCGGTCCGTGCCCTGCACGCCCGGCAGCGTGAACTCCGGTGCCGGGTCTCCGATCTCGATGCCCATGTCCACGCTCCCAACGGCCGACTCGCCGCGGCACTCTAGGGCGTCGAGCCGCGGCGGGCGCCCCGGGTGCGCGCTCTACCTCGACGATCACCGCGGGTGAGCGACGAGCCGCCGGTGGTCACCCGGGCGGCGTCGTGCGTGGGTCGTCGCGGGGCACGGCGTGGTCCACGCTGGTCTCCGTCGGCTCACCCGGGTCGTGGCGCGCCGGCTGGAGCAGCTGCCACGGTCGAGCGTCCACGAGATCGAGCGCTTGTCGTTCGATCGGCAGTCGGTACGGAGTCTCCTCGATCTGCTCCGGGAAGCCTCGAAAGTGATATTGGAGGATGCCCCGATCGGCCAGGGTCTCGGCGTCCGCGACGAGCTGATGGGAATGTATCCTGAGCGACGCCGCCGCTCGGCACCGCTCGAACGTCTTCCACTCGCTGATGAACCGAACCTCGCCGCGCGCGTAGGCGAGCGCGGCGGCACACGCGCGACGCGTACTCATGCTGCCGGCCGAATCACCCCAGGGTCCGTTCGTGGAGACCGCTAGCGTTTCGATGATGCCCGACTCAGCAGGCTCGGTGCCTGGCCTGGACGGCGAGGTGATCCTTCACCGCGACCGGTTCGGGATCCCACACGCGCGTGCCACGAGCGCCCACGATGCGTTCTTCGCTCAGGGCTTCGTGCAGGCCGAGGACCGACTCGGGCAGCTCGAGTACGACCGCCGCCGTGCCTATGGCCGGTGGGCCGAGGTGGTCGGGCGACCCGGACTCGGCTTCGACGTCTTCGCCCGGCGGGCCAACCTGGGTGGCGCGGCCCGCCGCGAGTACGAGCACCTCGACGGGGCGAGCCGCGCCGTGCTGGACGCGTACGCAGCCGGAGTGAACGCCTGGCTGGGCCTGGGCCGCGCCCTTCCGACCGACCTGGCACTCGCCGGGGTGACCCCCGATCCGTGGCAGCCGTGGGACTGCTGCGCCGTATTCCTCGTGCGGCACGTGGCCTTCGCGGGCTGGCAGAAGAAGCTGTGGCGCGGCCGACTCGCGGCCCTGCTCGGCCCGGCGACCGTGGCTCGCCTCGAAGGTCGCGGCGACGCGGAGGTCCCGCTGATCGTGCCGCCGGGAGGGTTCGGCTCGCCGACCCCGCCGGATGCCGAGACCCTCGAGGAGGTGAGCGCCGCGATGGCGTCCCTCGTCGACCTGGCGGGTGGGTCGAACTCGTGGGCGCTGGCCGGCTCGCGTACCAGCTCGGGACACCCGCTCGTCGCCGGCGACCCCCACCGCCTCGTCGAGGTCCCGAACGTCTACTACCAGTGTCATCTCGCCTGCCCCGAGTTCGACGCGGTCGGACTGGCGTTCGTCGGGGTGCCCGGCTTCCCACACTTCGGGCACAACGAGCGCGTCGCGTGGTGCGTGACGAACGCCAACGGGGACTACCAGGATCTGTACGTCGAGCGCCTCGACGACTCGCTCGAGACCCGCCGCGAGCAGATCGCCATTCGCGACGACGATCCGGTCACGGTCGAGTGCCGCTCGACGTCGCACGGCCCGGTGCTCTTCGGCGACCCCGCGTCCGAGTTCGGCCTCGCGCTGCGGACCACCGCGCTGGCCCGGCCGAGTCGCGGCCTGTCGGTCCTCTTGCCGATGCTGCGCGCCCAGACCGTCGATGAGCTCGACGCGGCGGTCCGGGACTGGGTCGACCCGGTCAACAACCTGGTGTCCGCCGACGTCGAGGGCCACGTCCGCTACCGCACGGTGGGGGAGATCCCGACCCGGGCAGCCGCGAACGCCTGGGGTCCAGTTCCCGGCGGGACCGGCGACCACGACTGGACGGGTTACGTGCCCGCCGCCGAGCTCCCGACCGTGCGCGACCCCGACGTCGGCTATCTCGTCACCGCCAACCAGGAGATCGTCGGACCCGAGTACCCGCACTACCTCGGCGTGGACTACAGCCGACCGGACCGCGCGCGGCGGCTGTTCGCACGCGTCGCGCCACTGACCGAAGCGACGGTCAACGACATGGCCGCCATCCACCAGGATCGACGCTCCCTCGGCGCCGATCGGTGGGTCGAGCGCCTCGCCCGGCTAGACCCACGCGACGAGCACGAGCGCGCCGCGCTCGAGCACCTGCAGACGTGGGACCGGATGATGGACGCCTCGTCGATCGGCGCCGCGGTCTACCTCGTGACCCGCGACCGCGTGGGCAAGGCTCTCGCCCACCATCCCGTCCTCGCGTCGCTGCGCGGCCCCCTCCCCGGCGAGCCGCGGGCCCTCTTCGTCCCGCTCGAGCTGCGGCTCTGGTCGCTCGTGCCCGGCCTCCTCGCCGCCGATGACACCACGTTCCTGCCGGAGGGCTCGACGTGGGACGACGTACTCGCCGCGGCCCTGACCGACGCGATCGGGTTGCTCCGCAGCACGCTGGGCGACGATCCCGACCAGTGGCGCTGGGGCGCGCTGCATCGCTGCGCGCCCCGCCACCCGCTCTCGGCGACGCACCCTGAATGGGCGGAGCGGCTCGACCCACCCGCGGTCGAGATCGGCGGCGAGTGGGACACCGTCTGGTCCAGCGCGCACCCGGCGGGCTACGGCTTCGGCGTCACGACCTCGTCGGTGGCCCGCTACGTCTTCGACCTGTCGGACTGGGAACGGTCAGCCTGGGTGGTGCCCCTCGGCGCGTCGGGGGAGCCGTCCAGCCCCCACTTCGCCGACCAACAGACCCGCTGGGCGGCCGGGGAGCTGCTCCCCATGTCGTACAACTGGGACGGCATCGCCGTCGCCGCCGAAGCGACCACCCGGCTCCACCCCGCGTGAGACCGGATCAGCCCACGCCGAGAAGGCACCCGGAACTCGGGCCCAGCTTCACGAACCCGGCTCAGGGACTCGCGAGCCGCTCGCGACCCTCGCGAAAGAACCCCAGTGCCGTCTCGCGTCCGTCCGCCGCGGCCGTCAGCGGCTCGTAGCCCAGGCTCGCGCCGCCGAATCCGGGATCGTTCCAGTAGGGATCGGCGGGCCGGTCGGCCCAATGGGTCACGTACAGATAGGGGAGCGGATGGCCGTCGTCGCCGGGTGAAGCGCCGAAGGTGCCACGCTGCCCGGCCGAGTCGTCGCCGAGGTCGATGGAGCAGTCGAAATGCTCGGGCCAGAGCTGGACCCGGGTCGCGGGCCCGTCCGGTGCGGCGGCCCGCAGCTCCTCGAGCACCGACGCGGCAAAGGCGAACCAGTCCCCGAGCCGCGCCGCGGCGTCGGCGTCCACGACCAGTCGCTCGTCGGCCTCGACGGTCGTCGTCGGCTCGTACACCGCCGGAGGGTCGGCCAGGTTGACCCCGACGGTGCGGGCGACGTCGCCGAGGGTGCTGATGGTCAGCCGCCGCTCGGCGTCACCCCGATCCACGACCACGTCGGTCCCCTCGACCCGCAGCTGCACGTCGGCCCCGTCGCTCCCCACGAAGAACGGGGTCCCGAACCCCTGCCGGGTGCGGCGCAACCCGATCTTCGCGGACGCCTGGTACCGGGCGGGGGCGAGCACATGCTCGGCGAGCGCCTGCCAGGACCGTCGGGTCGCGTGCAGCGTCTCGACGTCGTCGATCGAGGCGAGCGGCGCCCAGGCGCCGAGCCACCGTGCCGCGCACCAGCGGGCCAGCTCGACGTTCTCGCGGGCCAGTCGATCCCAGGTCTCCTCGCCGGTCGAGAGCGGAGACACGACGGTGCGGCCCGCCGGGACGTCCTCGAGCGTGGTGACGACCGGGTCGTCGGCGACCCAGGGCTGATCGTGCACCGCCGGCGGCGACGGCTCGAGCACCCGCGCCCGGTATCGCCCCGCAGCCAGCGCGTCGAGGCGCGCCTGGGCTTCCCGGAGTGCATGCACGAGCTGCGGGGCGGTGGGGCCGCTCAGGCGGACTGGAACGCGCGCAACAGCGTCGCGAGCTCCAGCGGGCGGTCGCCCTGGATGCTGTGCCCGGCCCCCTCGACCATCTCGACGCGAACGTCGGGCTGGCGGCGGCGCAGCTCGGCCTCGTCGCCGTCGTCGACGACGGTCCCCGTCGCCGCGCCCCGCACGAGCAGCAGCGGAACCGCGATGCGCGACACGTCGTCCCACAGCGTCGCGAAGTCCGCGGGGATGTCCATGTCGGTCCCCTCGAGTATCCGGGGCCGCTGGTAGCGCCACACCCAGCGGCCGTCGTCGCGCTCGACCGCGTTGTGGAGGACACCCCGCCGCAGCGAGGACTCCGACCGGGTCGGGTTGAACTCCACGGTGCGGGCCAAGATCTCCTCGAAGCTGGCGAACGTGTCGGGACCAGCGATGAACTGGGCGATCGGGGCCGCCTTGTCCCGGTCGACGCCGGGGGTGACGTCGACGAGCGCCAGCCGGCGGACCAGCTCGGGCGCTTCGCCGGTCAGCGCGATGGCGGTCAGCCCGCCGAGGGACATGCCCACGACCAGCGCCGCGTTCGGAGCGAGCGAGCGCACCGCGACCGCGACGTCGCCCGCGTTCTGACGGGGTCCGAACGGGCCGTCGTCGCGATGGTCGGAGTGGCCGTGCCCGGGAAGGTCGATCGCGACGAGCGGGGTGCCGAGCGCGAGCGCCACCGTGTCCCAGGTGTGGGCGTTCTGCGCACCGCCGTGGAGGAGGACGATCTCCGGGTCGTCGGTGCCCCAGACCAGCGCGCTCAGCTTGCGTCCGTCGGGCGCCACCGGCACCGACTCGCGGCGCACGACCGGGGGCCCGGTCCACGGGAGCCCGAACTCCTGGGCGTTCTCGTGGAAGAGCCCGAACTCGTCGTACGGCGCTGCGTCGGCCATCGCCATCGGACGCTACCGGCTGGCTTCGACCCGGTCGACCGAGCGCCGACCCGGGACCGCGGGGCGTCAGCGCCGGCCCGATCCCGACGACCTCGGGGTCGGGTCCTACGATCACCACGTCGCCATGAGCTCCTCGCCGATCCGGCTGCCGCGACTGTCACCCGCCGCGTACCGACGCATCACCTTCGTCGTCGCGCTGCTCCTCGCCGTCGTCATCGTGACCGGCGGCGCGGTCCGCCTCACCGGGTCGGGGCTCGGCTGCCCCGACTGGCCGAACTGCGACCCGGGACGCCTCACCCCCCGCAACGCGTCGGATCTCAACGCCATGGTCGAGTTCTTGAACCGGGTGTTCACCGCGCTCGTCTCGTTGGCGGTCGGTCTCGCCGTGGTCGGGTCGTGGCTGCGGACCCCGCGACGCCGCGACCTGACCTGGCTCTCGGTCGGACTCATCGCGGGGTTCGTGGCCCAGGCGATCCTCGGCGGGCTCACCGTTCTCTACAAGCTCGCGCCCCAGTTCGTGATGGCGCACTTTCTCCTGTCGCTCGTCCTGCTCACCAACGGCCTCCTGCTGCACCGACGAGCCGGCCAACCCCCCGGAGCCCGGCACCTTCGGGTGGCACCCGCGGTCCGCTACGCCGCCGCGGCATTGCTTGTCTCGATCACCACCGTCGTCGTCGCGGGGACCGTCGTCACCGGCAGCGGCCCCCACGGCGGAGACGCGCACGTCCAGCGGTTCTCGTTCCCGATTCCCGAGGTCGCGAAAGTGCACGGCTCGCTCGTGATGGTGTTCCTCGGGCTCGTGCTGTTCACCTTCTGGCTGCTCTACCGCACCCGTGCCCCGCGCGAGGACCAACGCCGCCTCGGGCTGGTGCTCATCGTGGCCTGCGCCCAAACCGCGATCGGCTACATCCAATACTTCAACGGGATCCCCGCGGTGCTCGTCGGCTTCCACATCGCGGGCGCGACCGCACTGTTCGCGGCGGTGGTGCATTTCTGGCTCCACCTCACCGAGCGAGACCCAGTCCGGCGCGCCGAGCCGGCCCCGGCCGACGTCGCGCTCTCCCGGGCGTGACCCGACGCCCACTCACCTCCGCCGGGTGACGCCCCGCCCGGCTGACTCGGACCGGCGACGCGGGGGCAGGTGCTCCCCGGCCAGGGTCCGCGACCACCAGGCTCCGGTCGCCCGCCGCTCGGCCGGGGTGGTGAACCGGTAGCGGAACAGCCGGGCCCGGACGAACACCGGCGGCTGGTCGCCGAACGGGTTGTGGCGCAGCAGGGCCGACGTGGGCGGGTCCGCGTCGAGCAGTCGCCCGACCAGCGTCTCCAGCCAGGGCTGACGCGCCGGCGCCCCCAGCGCCGCGAACCACAGCAGCCAGTCGAGTCGACGGTGGTACGGCGCGAGCTGGGGTGGTCGGCGCTGCGGGTCGCCCGGCTTGGCCCGGAACTCGTACTCCACCCATCGGGTGTCGGCACCGATGACCGGGTCCCGGGTGCCCTCGAGGATGATCTCGTAGCGCTGCTTCGTGATATGCCCGAACGCCCCGTAGGTGCCCACGAAGTGGAACGGGTTGAAGCTGACGTTCATCTGCTGGCGGCGCGACACCAGATTGCGGACCGGCCAGTAGCTGAGCCAGGTCACCAGCACGGTGAGCGCGACGACCACCCCCTCGTACCATGCCGGGCCGGTCATCAACCGCGGCCCGACGACCAGCCCGTGGCCGACGACACCGGAGCTGATCGCGAAGAACGCCAACGTGATCGTGAGGACGTTGAGCCACGAGAAGTTGCCCGACAGGATCAGCCAGACCTGGGTCGCGATGATGATCGCGGCGGCAATGCTCGCGACCGGCTGGGGCGCGAACAGCCCGAAGGGCACGATCAGCTGCGCGACGTGGTTTCCCAGCACCTCGAGGCGGTGGACCCGTCGCGGGAGATGGTGAAAGAACCAGCTGAGCGGATTCGGGACCGGCTGGGTCTCATAGTGAAAGCACAGGCACGTGAGGTCCCGCCAGCACTGGTCGCCGCGCAGCTTGATGAGCCCGGCGCCGAACTCCAACCGGAACAGCATCCAGCGCATGAGGAACACCACCAAGAGCGAGGGCGCCACGCGTGCCGGGCCGAGGAAGATCGCCAGCGCCCCGACCTCGCAGAGCGCCGATTCCCATCCGAACCCATAGAAGGTCTGCCCGACGTTCACGATCGACAGGTACAGGGCCCACAGGGCGAACCACACGACCATCGAGCTCCACAGCGGACCCGCCTGTGGCAGCCCGGCCACCACGCTCGCCGACAACGCCACCCCGACCCAGGCCACCCCGACGAGGAGCCGGTCCGAGTAGCGCCAGTGGAAGAGGCTCGGCGCGTCGCGGAACCGGACCCGGCGCACGAAGCTCGACACGGGCAGGAGCCCGTGGTCGCCGAGCAGCGGGCGGAACTGGTTGATCGTGACGAGGAACCCGATCCCGTAAATCACCGCCAGTGACCGCTCGAACACGAAGCGACTCAACCAGTACTGCGGCGCGGAGAACCAGCCCATCGCTAGGAGGCCGCTCGTGGTCGGCGATCATCCATCGGGCGCGTCCTCCCGAGACCCAGGTGCAGACCGGGCGGCGCGGTGACCGAACACGCGTCGCAAGACGACCTGCGCGGCCTCATATCCGCAGACCCCGTGAACACCGGGCCCAGGTGGAGTGGACGACGAGCACAAGAAGACGGACGGATGCGGCGTCGCGTACGGAAGCCGCGCGACCACCGGGCGGAACAGGGCTTGCCGGCCGTACACCGCGCCGCCGGCGATGTCTCCACCGACGAGGTTGGCGTTGCGCCGCTCGAGCGCGGCGGGTCCGGTCGCTGCCCGGGCGAGCACCACGTCGCGGAAGCCGGGCGCGAACCGCTCGATCTGACGCTCGATCGCGTCGGTCCGGTCACCGGTCCAACCGTTCGGGACGTGCGCGTAGGCCCAGAAGGTGTGCCGACCCGCGGGCGCGCGCGTCGGATCGACGACGCTCGGCTGGGCGCAGACCACCAACGGGCGGTCAGCGACGTGTCCGCGGTTGACGTCGCGGAGCGCGACCGCGACGTCGTCGGCCGTGCCGCCGAGGTGCAGCGTGCCGGCGCGGCGGCACTCGTCGGCCCGCCACAGGACCGGCTCGCGCAACGCGTAGTCGAGCTTGAACACGCCGGGCCCCCGCCGGTAGCGGGCCAGACGACGCGCGTAGCGGTCCGGCAGGCGACGCCCGGCGAGTGTCAGCAACGCCTCGGGCGACGTGTCCAGCAGATACGCGCGCGCGACCGGGAGGTCATCGAGGCTGGTGACCGGGTGCCCGGTCGTGATCTCGCCACCGTGCGCACCCAGGAGCGAGGCCAGCGCGTCGGCGATCGCCTGCGCGCCGCCAGCGGGGATCGGCCAGCCGACGTCGTGACCCGCGACGGCCAGCATCAAGGCCGGCCCGGCGGTGACGGGCGCGTTCAGCGGGCTGCCGGTGTGGCCGGCCATCCCCGAGAGCAGCGCCCGGGCCGACACGCTTCCCAGCGCCCGGTTCGTGGCCGCGGCCGGCAGCAGGGCCCGGGCGCCGAAGCGGGCCAGGAGGACTGGATGCCGTGGCAACCCCGACGCGATCGGGCGCATGACGTCGGCGGCCAGCGCGGGCCAGCGTCCAACGAACGGCCCGACGAGGGCCCGGTAGCCGCGTCCCCCGCGTCCGAGCCGGGTGGCGGTCTCGCTGACCGAACGGGCGAGGACCGCCGCGGAGCCGTCGTCGAGGGGATGCGCGAGGGGCAACTCCGGTTCGAGCCAGGTGAGCCCGTGCTCGGCCAGTGCCAGCCCAGCGAACACCGGCGACCCCGCCCCGAATGGATGCACCGCCGAGCACAGATCGTGATGAAACCCGGGGAGCGTCAGCTCTCCGGTGCGGGCGCCGCCCCCGACGACGTCAGCCGCCTCATAGACCTGCACGCTCAGACCCGCCGCGGCGAGCGCGACGGCCGCGGAGAGCCCGTTCGGGCCGGCTCCGACTACCACCGCGTCGAGTGACGGCGTCCCCATCGCGCGAGGCTCGCACATCCGAGGCGACGGACGGCTCTGCGGGGCGCTCCCGACGCCCGCGTCAAGCCGCCGCGGCGCCCGGACGTGGCTCGTCGGGCGACGCCCCGGGGACCAACTCGCCGGCGAGGACCCGTGTGGGCAGCGTGTTCTCGGGCGGGGCGAGCGGGCAGACCCACCCCGGGTCGTATGCACACGACGGGTTGTACGCGAAGTTCAGATCCACCACCAGCGTCCCCCGCCCGGTGGCCGGGTCGACATCGCCGCCCAGGTCGGCGCCCTTGGCCGTGTCGAGCACGTAGCGCCCGCCACCGTAGGTCGCGGGGCTGGGATCCCGGGCGGGGAGGAAGAGACCTCCGCCGTAGGACACGAGCCACCACACGTCCAGGCTCCCCACCCCGTCGAGGTGGAGCCGTCCGACGCGCTCGAACGACACGATGCCGTCCGTGCCGGCGGCGACGTCGAGACGCTTCGGCGTGACGTCCGGGTCGACGTCGACCGTGAAGCGCAACCCAGGATCGTAGGGCGCGTACGGCAAGCCCGAGAACCCGGGACGTTGCTCGGGGAGCAGCGGCGACGCGGGATGGTGTCGGAACAGCTCGTCGCGGCCCTGGCGCCATACCGCGTGCGCGGACTGCGGGTCGGCGGTCGCCCGCACCCGTGCGTAGAGGGCGGCGATCTGTCGACGCCAGTCGAGCACCGACAGCGACGCCACTCCCGGCGGCGGGCCGAGTGACGGTCCGGTCATGAGCCCCAGTCGCCAGGCTCGGGGGCGATCTCGCCGCGTCCCGCCTGCTGCAAGTTGCCGGGCAGGTGCACGTGGGTCTGGTGGGCGAGGACCTCGAGCCGGACTCTCCACTCGATGATGGCGGCCCGCTGGTCGTTCTGCGTGTCGGGGAGCGCGGAGAAGTCGCCGTCGGGGAGGGCCGCGACCAAGGCGCTGAGGTACGAGTCCTCGAGGATGTAGGTGTGCGCGTAGGGGGCGTTGATGCGCGCCAACGTCGGATCCGACGGGGTCAATGCGTCGATCTGGACGGTGGACGCCGCGAAGCGCTGCTCCAGGCGTCCCATGGCGTCCGACGCCTGCTGGCCGGTGAGGCGGTGGTCGCGGTACGCGTCGAGGATCGCATCGGCGCCTTCGAGGAGACGGTTCACACCGAGTCGTACCGGTTGGACTGCCGCGACGTAGGAGCGCAGCGTGGCACCCGAGACGCCCTGGCTGCCGCACGCCGCGAGGCCGACGACCGCCACCGCGGCGAGGACCGCGAGTCCCTTGGTCATGCGTCGAGTCTGACCGCGTCCGCCGCGACAGAGCGGGCGGCCTCGGTGATCGTCCGCGGCATCCCGAGCGCGGGTGGCGCCCCGCGCTCAGCGACGCGCGGCGTCGACGGGCGGCGCGCTTGTGGCGGCCACGTGGGGGTGCCGGGCGAGGAACCGTAGTCGGGCGGCACGAGCATCCCACCCGTAGACGACCGTGGTCCCGGCCAGCACGTCGTGGAGTGCACGCCGCTCGCGGCCCACGACGATCCCGAGGAACCCGAAGCCCAGGGTCACGAACGACAGCGCGAGCGCCGGCGGACGGACGAGGGCCTGTCGAAACCCCAGCGGCGCACCATCTCGACGCACAACCCGGAGCCCCACGACCGCCATCCCGAGCGTCTGACCCGACACGATCCAGGAGTACCCGTAATAGAGCCACAGCCACAGGGCGAGCCCCAGGCTCCAGACCAGCGCGGGCACGTCGCCGCGCGTCGCCCCAATCCCGGTGATGAGGTTCACGACGTAGATCCCCAGGCTGACCATTACGGCGTAGGCGCCCACGCTCACCGCAGAATCGAGCGCGTAGGCGAGCGCCCTCGTGACGGGGCCGGCGTAGTGGCCCACCAGGCTCGGTTCGGCGACCCCCCGTGAGGCCGTCATGGGGTGCTGCGCGCGACCAGCAGCGGTGGCCCCTCGGGAAGGGACCCCGCATCGCGACGCAGCACTCGGGTCACCACGCGTTCGAGCACCTGATCGAGCCCCACCGCCTGGCTGCGCAACGAATCGAGCACCCGGGTCCCGAGGCTGCTGCTCGACTCGATGAGCAGGCTCCCCAGATCGCTTCGCTGCACCAGCTCCTCGACGTCGACCCGCTCCAGGACCGCGTTCAGATCAACCCGGGCGAGCAGCGCGTTGACATCCACCCGCTCGAGCAGCGCATTGAGGTCGACCCGCTCGATGAGCGCGTTGACGTCAACGTGCTCGAGGACTCGGTCCAGATCGACCAGGCGCAAGACCGGATCGAGGTTGGGGCGGGGCAGGCGCGGGCTCACCTCGACACCCCGGGGCCAAGCCGGGTCGGCCGCTCCACCATGGTCCCCCGTTCCTCACGTCGTCGCGGGCTCGGCGCTGCACCTTCGCGCGTCGATGGCGGACGTGCTATCCGGCCGCTCCCGGTCCCAGCTGGCGACCGACCCGACTGGAGGTGACCGGAGGCCGCCGCCTCTGTCAGAGTCCCCGGGTCGACGCCCGACCGTAGGGTCGGGCGGAGCGGTTGACGAAAGACTCACAGCATGCAAACGCACCTCGTCGACGGCACCTACGAGCTGTTCCGCCACTACTTCGCGGTGCCCGAACACCGGGCGCCGGACGGGATGGATGTGGGGGCGGTCCGAGGAGTGGTCAGCTCGATCGTGCAGCTCCTCGAGGAGGGAGCAACGCACGTCGGCGTCGCCACCGACCATGTGATCGAGTCGTTCCGAAACGATCTCTGGCCGGGGTACAAGACCGGCGCTGGGATCGACCCCGCCCTGTTCGCGCAGTTCCCCGTCCTCGAGGATGCCTTACGCGCGCTCGGGGTCGCGGTGTGGGCAGAGGTCGAGGTCGAGGCCGACGACGCGTTGGCGTCGGCGGCGGCGGTCGCGAGCGCCGATCCCCGCGTCGACCGAGTCGTGATCTGCACGCCGGACAAGGACCTGGCGCAATGCGTCCGCGACCCTCGGATCGTGCAGCTCGATCGCCGCCAAGGCAAGACACTCGACGAAGCCGCGGTGCGAGCCAAATTCGGCGTGTCGCCGGCTTCGATCCCCGACTGGCTCGCGCTCGTCGGGGACAGCGCGGACGGGTTCCCGGGGCTTCGGGGCTGGGGTGCGAAGTCCGCCGCCACGGTGCTGGCCCGCTTCGAGCACATCGACGCGATCCCTGCCGACCCGGCCGCGTGGGATGTCGACGTGCGGGGGAGCGCCCGCCTCGCGGCGACGCTGGTCGAGCAGCGATCCCAGGCGGACCTGTTCCGGGTGCTCGCGACCTTGCGTACTGACGCCGTGGTCGGTGAGCCTGACGACTGGCACTGGCGGGGGCCGACCGACGACCTCCCCGCGTGGGCCGAACGGCTCGGCGCCACCACCTTGGTGCGCCGCGTGGAGCGACTCGCCGAGGCCCGGGCCTGACCAGCCCGCTGGCGCGACAACCTGAGGGGGATCGATGGGACTCGACGGACGAGTGGCGCTGGTGACCGGTGCGAGCCGCGGGATCGGAGCCGCCATCGCTCGGGGCCTGGCGGCCGACGGCGCGGGCGTCGCAGTCAACTATCGGCGGGACGAAGCCTCGGCGCGAGAGACCGTCCGCGCCATCGAAGCACTGGGCCGCAAGGCGCACGCATACCAAGCGTCAGTCGACGACGCGACCGCCGACCAGGCGATGGTCGAAGCCGTCCTGCACGACTTCGGACACGTCGACATCCTGGTCAACAACGCCGGGATTGCCAGTCGAGGCCAGCGGGTCCTCGACACCGATCCCGCCGAGGTTGAGCGGGTCTGGCGGATCCATGCCCTCGGAGCGTTCCTCCTGAGCCAGCTCGTCCTCCCCAGCATGCGAACCCGTCCCCGGGGTGACATCGTGATGATCTCGAGTGTCGCCACCACCTTTATGGCCGGCTTCTCGCTGCCGTACAACATGGGCAAGGCGTCGCTTGAGGCGCTCGCCCGCACCCTCGCCAAGGAGGAGCGCGGCCACCACGTCCACGTGAACGTCGTGGCGCCCGGTCTCGTCGTCTCGGAGATGGGCCGGCGACTCGTGCGAGCCACCCAAGGTGTCGAGGACATCCATCAGCTCGACGAGACGGCCGCCTTTGGGCACGTGTGCACGCCCGACGAGGTGGCCGATGTCGTCCGCTTCGTCGTCTCCGACGGCGTCCGCTACCTGACCGACCAGCGGCTCACCGTCGACGGCGGCAGCTTCTAGTGCCAAGTGATCTGGCTGGCGAGCTTGCGCGCCGTCTAGTCCCGAACTGGACGGCTCCCCTCGCGCATCCGTTCGGCGGGGGAGCCAACTTCTAGATCGAGGTCTCACCTGTCGACAGCTGCTCGGGGACCGAGGGGCGCCCAAATGACCAGGGGCGGCTCCCCGATCTGACCGTTTCGGGTGATGAAGGGCCGTGAGTTTCGCTAGCCGTTTCGCTCGACCCTCCTAGGCGGCGCTCCCAGGATCACCTAGCGGGTTGGGGGCCCACGGGATGCCGGCGGGCAGGTCACAGGCCATCCGCGGCGGTGTCACACCCCGATGGGACGCTGAACCCATGGAACTTGTCGTCATCGTGGTTGGGGTCCTCGGGCCGGTCGTGGTCGCCGTCGTCGCCTGGCGGGTCCTGCGCCGCCAACAGGTCGACGCCGGCCGCCTCGTGGCGGACGAACGCCGGGCGTTCGAAGCCCAGCGTGACGCGGCCGTCCAAGCCGCCATCGACCACCTGTTGGCCCACAACCGCGAGGCGCTCGTCGCCGAACGCGAGCTCACCGGCCAGGACCTCGAGGGTAAAAAGTCCCTCATCGACCAGCAGCTCGCCACGATGACCGCACGCCTCGAGCAGGTCTCCGAGATGGTCCAGCACGTCGAGGCGGACCGGGCCCGCAGCTTCGGCGAGCTCACCACCCAGCTGTCGCGGAACCAGCAGGGGGTGAGCGACCTGGTCAGCACCACCCAGAGCCTGCGCGAGGCGCTCTCGAGCACGAAGGCCCGCGGTCAGTGGGGTGAGCGCATGGCCGAGGATGTGTTGCAGCTGGCCGGGCTGATCCCCAACGTCAACTACCGCAAGCAGCGCTCTGTGGAACAGGGCCCCGGCATTCCCGACTACACCTTCTTTTTGCCCAACAACCTGCTGCTGCACATGGACGTCAAGTTCCCGCTCGACAACTACCTGCATTACTGCGACGCCGAATCCGAACTCGACCGGAAGCGGTACCGCGACGACTTCCTCAAGGATGTGCGGGCCCGGGTCCGTGACCTGAGCGGCCGCGACTACGTGGACGCGGGGGGCGGCACCGTCGACTTCGTGCTGCTCTTCATCCCGAACGAGCAGCTCTACGCCTTCATTCACGAGTACGACGACACGATCCTCGACGACGCGGTTCGTCAGGGCGTGGTCTTTTGTTCGCCCTTGACGCTCTTCGTCGTCCTCGCACTCATCCGTCAGATGGTCGAGAACTTCCGGTTGGCTCGAACCTCCGACGAGATCGTGAGCCTGCTCGGCCAGTTCGAGGAGCAGTGGGCCAAGTTCAAGGGCCAGATGGAGCGGGTCGGCCAGCGCATCGACTCGGCGAGCAGGGAGTACTCGGCGCTCGTGGGGACGCGCACCAACGCGCTCGAGCGGCCTCTGCGCAAGATCGAGGAGCTGCGGACCCGTGACCGCGACCTCGAGCTCTTCGACGACGCTCCCGACCCTGACCCGTCCCTAGCCCTCGAGGCCTGAGCCGCCCCGGGCGGTCCTACGGCGGGTCGGGCGTCCCTGACTGCGCCGGTACCCTGACCCTCGTGGGCAAAGTCCTGGCCTGGATGGCCGCGATCGCGGTCCTTGAGCTGGTCGTCGTCATCGAGGTCGCCGAGCGCCTCGGTGTCGTGAACACCATCGGGCTGCTGCTCCTCGTCGCCGTCGTCGGTGCCGCGATCGTCAAGGCCCAGGGACTGATCGCGCTGCGGCGCCTGATGGCTGACCTCCAGGAGCGCCGGGTACCCGGGACCACCCTCGCGGACGGGGCGCTGCTGGTCGCGGCCGGCGCGTTCCTCGTGTTCCCTGGCTTCTTGACCGACATTCCGGGGCTGTTGCTGCTCTTCCCGCCGGTACGCACCGGTGTGCGCCGCTGGCTCAGCGCCCGGTGGTCACGACGCTTCGTGATCACCCGCACCCAGGGTGTGCCGCCCGATCGCCCCGAGCTGCCTCAGTAGGGACCGTCGCAGCACGAGTCCCTCCAGCCACACACGGGGCAGCGGTAGTGGGCATGCTCTTCACGCATCGGCGCGCCACACTGCCCGCACATGGTGGAGAGATCCGCTGGGGGGAGCGGCACGTTCGGGGTCGACGGGTTGGGGCTCGAGCCCATCGCGTCACGGTAGCGACGCCGACGGGTGAGTGCGTCGATGCTCAGAGGCGGAGCAGCTCCGGCGCGACGGGGCAGTCGGCGTGGATGCCCAGACGTGCCGGCGCGTCGAGTCCCCACGGGCCGGCGACCTCGTCGGCGGTGCCGACCTCGATCATCTCGACGTCGTCGCGGTCGCCGAGTTGACGTTGGAGGACCTCGAAGAGCCGGTCGGGGAGCAGCCGGCCGGTCGGGACGACAAGCCAGAGCTTCGCTTCGGAGAGCGACCACCGCAGATCGGCGACACCGTCGGGAACTACCGCGCTGGTGGAGCCGGCGGCCAGCACCTCCACGAGGAGGTGACTCGGCGACGCCGCGATCGCCTCGACCAAGTCGAGGACCCGGACCCGCCGCTCCGCGGCCCGCAGGCGGCGGTGACCGGCGCGTACCGACACGACGTCGAGGTCGGGCCGTTCGACCAGCGCGGCGCCGGTGGTGTCAGGCCAGCCCAGGATCGCGATCGCGTCGTCATGGGGGAATGGCAGCAGCGACGCCAGCCGAGTGGCGGTGCGGTCGCGCGCCAGGAGGCGGGTGGCTTCGCGTGCGCCGGTGGCCGGGTCCGACGCGGCCAGCACCTGCGCGCAGGTCCACCAGAGCGGCCCGCTGCTGGGATGGTGCGCGAGGAGCCGCCGACATACGGTGACGAGCTGGGCCGGGTCGGCGGAGAAGTCGGCGAGGCAGTCCGCGGCCTCGGCCACGAGCTCGGCATCGTCGCCCGAGTACCGAGCGAGCGCGCGGAGGCGCTCGAAGGGGAGCACGGCGCTAGCGCCCGGCCGGGCCGGGTGGCTCCTTCGGAAGGCCGAGCACCCGCTCACCAACGATGTTGCGCATCACTTCGTCGGTGCCACCCGCGACGCGAACGCCGGGGATCCCCAGGACGAACTCGGCCCAGGCGAAGGTGCCCCACTCGCCGGTGTCCGCAATCATGCGGGGGCCGAGCAGCTCGCCGAGGGTCTGCGCGGTGCGCTGCATGTTCTGGGTGAGGGCCAGCTTGGCGATGGACATCTCTGGACCGGGGAGCTGGCCGGCCTGGATCTTGGCCATCGCCCGCAAGCTGGTGTAGCGGGCGACGGTGAGCCGGATGTAGATGTCGGCGAGACGCTGACGGACGATCGGGTCCTCGTCCCGTCCGAAATGCAGGGCGATCTCGCGGAGTCGTTGAAGGCCCACCCCGCCGCCGACGCCGAGGCCACCTCCGCCAATCGCGGCCCGCTCGTTCATGAGGGTGGTCAGCGCGACGGTCCAGCCCTCGTCGACGTCGCCCAGCCGGTGCGTGTCGAGGACCCGCACGTCGGTGAAGAACACCTCGTTGAACGACGCCCCGCCGGTCATCTGGCGTAGCGGCCGGACCTCGACGCCGGGCGCCCGCATGTCCACGACGAACATGGTGAGGCCCTTGTGCTTGGGCTTGTCGGTCGACGTGCGGGTGATGATCTCGCCGATGTCGCTGAACTGGGCTCCCGACGTCCAGACCTTCTGGCCGTTCAGGATCCATTCGTCGCCGTCGCGCAGCGCCGCGGTCTGGATCCCCGCCAGGTCGGAACCGGCGACCGGCTCCGAGAACAGCTGACAGCCCACGATCTCACCCCGGTACAAGGGGCGCAGGTAGCGCTCCTTCACCTCGGGGATGCCGTGCGCCAGAATCGTCGGTGCGACCATCCCGAGCCCGATCCCGAACGCGGTCTGCGGGGGAATCGCGTATCGCACGGCCAGCGCCCGATAGGCGCGCTCGTAGTCGGCCGGCAGCGCGCGGCCCCCATACTCCTCGGGGCCGGTGATCCACCCGAACCCGGCGTCGAACTCCAGGGCCTTCCATCCCTGCGCGGCGCGAACCTCGGCCAGCTCCGCCTCGGGCGTCTTCTCCTCGAGCAGACCAACCCGGTCCGAGCCCTTCCCCCATTCGAACTTCTCTTCGACGCGGGGCTCCGAGTGCTCCTCCAGGAACGCCGTGGCTTCGGATCGGAAGTCAGCCTCGGAGATCACGGTGCCCTCCTCCCGATCGAATCTTTGCCCTCATGGTGATGCTAGCGGCGCTCGCCCGCGTCGCCGGCCCGGTCGTCGGGGGCGGTGGTGGCGTCCCGCACGTGCTCGAACACGTCGTGGACGGCGTGGAGCGCCTCACCAGCGGCGCGCAACCGCTCCGCGCGTCCCCTGATTTTCAGGTTCCCCGACACGATCGCCTCCTGCGCGCCGACCGTTCCCGTTCCGAGTCCCCACGCCGTCGCCGCATCGGTGACGAGCGACAGGTCGGCGTGCGACGCGGGACCACGCTCGACTCGGGCGCCGGTCGACTCGAACACGAAGTGGTACACGACGTCGCGGCCCTCGTGCCGCACGCACTCCTCGACGACGAGGCGCGCGGGGGTGCCGAGGGCAGCGAGGCCGGGCGCGGCGCGGGCTGCTCGGTCGAGCTCGGTGATCCACGCGTCGGACAGGAACTCGGCCACGGCTCGCGGAGCGTACCGACGCCGAGGCGTCGGCCGCGCTGGGGGCGTCGGGACGGGGCGAGCGTACGATCTCCCGATGGCTTCGACGGCGCCGGCTCGCCGGACAACCGGCGTCCCCGAGAGTCTCATCGCCGTCGGGGCACGCGCCGAGGCGCGCATCGTGGGACTCCTCGATCAGGAGGCGCCGCGCTGGGCCGAGGTGGACCCCGCGCTGGTCGAGCCGATCGCGGCGTTACGCGCGCTGGTCCTCTCGGGCGGGAAACGGCTCCGGCCGGCGTTCTGCGAGTGGGCGTTCGTCGGCGCCGGGGGGGCGCCCGCGTCGCCGGTCGCGGTCGACGCCGGCGCCGCCCTCGAGCTGCTGCACACTTTCGCGCTCGTCCACGACGACGTGATGGACGGATCCGAGCTCCGCCGGGGGCGGGCGGCGATCCATCGCCAGTTCGTCACCCGCCACGAGCAGGCCGGCTGGCGCGGCGAGGCCCGTCGCTTCGGGGAGGGGGTCGCCATCCTGGTCGGGGATTTCGCGTTCGTGTACGCCGACCTCCTCTTCTCGGAGGTTCCCACCACCGCCCGGTGGGTCTTCGACGAGCTGCGCCTCGAACTCTGCGTCGGCCAGTACCTCGATCTGGTGGGCACGGCCAGCGCGAGCAGCGATCTGTCGCTCGCCGAGCGCATCGAGCGCTACAAGTCCGGGAAGTACACGGTTGAGCGCCCGTTGCACCTCGGGGCGGCGCTCGCCGGCCGCTTCGAGGAGCTCCACGCTCCCCTCAGCGCGATCGGGCTCCCCCTGGGCCAAGCATTCCAGCTGCGTGATGATCTGCTCGGCGTGTTCGGCGACTCCGGGATCACCGGCAAGCCGGTCGGCGACGATCTGCGGGAAGGCAAGCTGACGCCCCTCTTGGCGTTCGCCACCGCGCGGGCGCGCGGCGCGGCCGCCCCTCTCCTCGAGCGCATCGGCGCGCCAAACCTGTCTGACGACGAGGTGCACCGGATGCAGGCGATGCTCGTCGACTGCGGCGCCTGCGAGGAGAGCGAGGCGGCGATCGAGCGGCTCGTCGACGAGGCGCTCGGCGCGATCGAGGTCGCTCCGATCACTGCCGAGGCGCGCCATGCGCTCCGGGAGCTAGCCACGTACGTGGCGTGGCGCGACCGGTAGACACCATGCGCGTCGTGGTCGTGGGGGCCGGACTCGGCGGGTTGGCCGCCGCCTGCCATCTCGTGGGGCGCGGCCATGACGTCGTCGTGCTCGAGCGGGCCGCGACGCCGGGCGGCGTCGCGGGTGTGGTCGAGGAGCACGGCTACCACCTCGACACGGGGCCGGCAGTGCTCACCATGGCGAGCCTGCTGGAGACGACGTTCGCCGCGGCCGGGAGCACCCTCGAGCAGCACCTGCACGTCCATCGCCTGGACCCGATGTACCGGGCTTGCTTCGCGGACGGCACCGAGCTCGCGGTCCGGGCGGGGGTCGACGCCATGGCCGCCGAGATCGACGGGTTCGCGGGCGCTCGCGAGGCAGCCGGGTTCCGACGCTTCGTCGGGTGGCTCCGCGAGCTGTACGAGGCCGAGTTCGGTCCGTTCATCGTCCGCAGCTTCGACAGTCCGGTCGAGCTGCTCCGCCAACCACGGGCGCTGGCCCGCCTCGCCCGTCTTGGTGCGCTCGGACGCCTCGCGCCGCGCGTGGCCTCCTACTTCGCGGACGAGCGTCTGCAACGCGTGTTCTCGTTCCAGGCGCTCTACGCGGGGCTCTCACCGTTCGACGCCCTCGCGGTGTTCAGCATCATCACCTACATGGACACCGTGGAAGGGGTCCTGTTCCCGACCGGCGGGATGCACGAGATCGCGGTGGGCCTCGCCCGCGCCGCCGAGGACGCCGGCGTGACGCTCGCCTACTCGTCGCCCGTGACGCGGATCGAGCGGGGGCCCGACGGCGTGGTCAGCGGGGTGCGGGTGGGGGGCGGGGACCGCGTTGGCGCCGACGCGGTGGTCTGCAACGCCGACGTCGCTGCCACCTACCGGACCTTGCTCGGCATCGCCCCACCCCGAGTCGTGGCCCGCGGCACCTACTCGCCGTCGTGTGCTCTCTGGATCGCGGGGGTGCGGGGGGCGCTCCCCCCGCGCGCCGCGCATCACAATCTGCACTTCGGGCGGGCGTGGCGCGACGCGTTCTCCACGTTGCTCGACGACGGCCGCCGGATGCCCGACCCGTCGATCCTGGTGACCAGCGCGACCGCCACCGACCCTGGCCTCGCTCCCGACGGCGGGACGACGCTGTACGCGCTGGAGCCGGTCCCGAACCTGGCTGGCCCGCTCGACTGGGCGGTCGAGGGCCCCCGGGCCCAGGCCGACCTGCGGGCCCGGGTGGGGGAGCTCGGCTACCCGGTCGACGACGTCGTCGTGGAGCGCTTCCTCGACCCGCCGGCGTGGGCGGCGCAGGGCCTCGAGCGGGGGACCCCGTTCTCGCTCGCCCACCAGTTCTTCCAGAGCGGCCCCTTCCGGACCCGCAACGTCGACGACCGGGTTCCGGGTCTCGTGCTCGTCGGGATGGGTACGGTGCCCGGCGTGGGAATCCCGATGGTGCTCGTGTCCGGCCAGCTCGCCGCGGATCGCGTCGAGGCGTGGGGCCAGCGGTGACGACCCTCGACGAGTCCTACGCCCGCTGCCGAGCGCTGACCAAGGCGTACGGGACCACCTACTACGCGTCGACGTATCTGCTCCCGCGGGTCAAACGTCACCACGTCCACGCCTTGTACGCGTTTTGCCGCTACGCCGACGACATCGTCGACGACCTCGGCCCGGTGTCGGTCGACGACCGCGGACGCGCCCTGACCGAATTCGGAGCTCGCTTCTTCGATGACCTCGAACGCGGCGATTCGGACAACGAGGTCCTCAAAGCGGTCGTGCACACCGTTAACGCCTTCGACCTGAACCCGGATTGCTTCCGACGGTTCCTGCGGTCGATGACGATGGACCTCACCGTCGCGACCTACGACACCTTCGACGACCTGCTCGACTACATGGACGGCTCGGCGGCGGTGATTGGGGAGCTGCTGCTGCCGATCCTCGAACCGACCTCCGCGGCCGCGCTACGCCACGCCCGGGATCTCGGCCTCGCGTTCCAGCTCACGAACTTCCTCCGCGACGTCTCCGAAGACCTTGACCGGGGCCGCGTCTACCTGCCCCAAGAGGACCTGCGTCGCTTCAACGCCGACCCGTCGGCGCGACGGGTCACGCCCGAGTGGCAGGAGCTCATGACGTTCGAGATCGGCCGCACCCGCGAGTACTACACGTCAGCCGACCTCGGGATCCCGCTGCTCCCGGCCTCGTCGGCCCGGTGCGTCAAGACCGCGCGGCGCCTCTACTCAGAGATCCTCGACCGGATCGAAGGCGCCGACGGTGACGTGTTTACGTCGCGGGCACGGGTACCAACCGCCCGCAAGGCGCTCGTCGTGGGCCGCAGCGTGCTCAGGATCGGCGACGGCTGACCCCACGGGGCGTGTCGTCACGCCCGCAGGCTTGCGCCTCGAACCGCAAGGGCCGCGGTACGACGGGGGCGAGGAAGCCGAACGGTGCCCGCCCGAACAGGTGATGGACGTTGTGCGCGGCGCGGAGACGGTGCCCGACCCGGTCCGGCACCCGCAGCCAGGCCACCCGCCGGTGGATGACCAGGTCGTGGACCACGAGGTAGGCGGCGCCGTAGGCGGTGACGCCCACGCCGATGGGTACCAGCACGCTGCCCGCGCCCACCCAGACGCCGATCGACAGCACCGCGATCGTCACCCCCGAGAACACGACGGGGAACAGGTCGTTGGCTTCGAGCACCCCCCGGGGTGCCTGGTGGTGGCTGCGGTGCCAGCCCATCCCGAAGCCGTGGAACACCACCCGGTGCACGAGGGTGGTGATCGGCTCCATGAGCACGAGCGCCCCGACGGCGAGCAGCACCGCGGTCACTGCCGAACTCGTTCCCGTCGCCCGGCTGCGTCCCAGCACAGCATGGCGAGCGTCAACAAGGCGAACGCGAACAGGTAGTCCTCCACCGGGATGTCCCAGGGCACCCGCCATCCGGTCGCGGCGTGCCGGTCGTAGATCACGATCGGGGCGGTGAGCTTGGTGAGCCAGCCGTTCACCCCGATCATGAACCCGTAGCAGATCGCCAACGAGATCCAGTAGGCCCGGGTCTGCAACAGGCCGGTGTGCAGCCCGCCGACCTCGAGGGCGACGACGCCGGCCACGGCCACGAGCGCCAACCCGGTGTACTCAGGCACGGTGGCGTCCTCGCAGGAGGGTGCGGACCGCCTCGAGGGTCACCAGGCCACAGATCGGGATCGCGACGAAGAACACCAGCTCCTCGATCGGTACGTTCCCCGGGAGGGACAGCCCGACGAGGTAGCGATGGTTGAAGGTCCAGTGATGGCGGGCGATGGCGAGCACATCCCACGCGAAGAACACGGCCACGGTCGGGACCAGCGCGAACACCAGCCGGCGCGGTCGCCGCCACACCCGCGCGCCGAGGACCAGCTCCAGTGGCAAGGTCAGGACGAGGCAGGCCGCCATGAGCGCCAGGTACTGATACTCGTCGGCCACGCAGCGATTGTGGCCCGTCGCGACGTGTCGCTGCGAGCAGGCGTGGACACGGTGAGTGTCACACCGGGCCGCCGCGTCGACCCTTGCGAACGCCGTCGCTCCCGTCGGTAGGAGGGGGTGTGAAACTGCTTTCGGGCTGCCGACGTAGAACCGAATGTGCGCGAAGGAAACCGACCCACCAGCCGAGCCGGGGTGCGCTCAGGCCCCGGCAGTAGGCTCGCCGCTCGATGCCCTCGGCGACCCCCGCGATCGAGGTCGCCGAGCTTGAGAAGCGCTACGGCGACGTCCGCGCGGTCGCCGGGCTGTCCCTCACCGTCGACCCGGGCGAGGTGTTCGGGCTTCTCGGCCCCAACGGCGCCGGCAAGACCACCACCGTCGAGATTCTCGAGGGCTACCGCCGCCCCGACGACGGCCAGGTTCGGGTGCTGGGCCTTGACCCGATCCGCGACGGGCGCCGGCTCCGACCCCAGATCGGCGTGATGCTCCAAGAGGGCGGCATCTACCCCGGGGTCCGGCCCCTCGAGGCGCTGCGGCTCTTCGCCGCCTACTACGACGATCCCGCCGACCCCGAGGCGCTGCTCGAACAGGTGGGCCTGTCGGAGTCGCGTGCGACGTTGGTGCGGCGTCTCTCGGGCGGTCAGCAGCAGCGGCTCTCGCTCGCGTTGGCGCTCATCGGCCGTCCGGGGCTGGTGTTCCTCGACGAGCCCACCGCCGGCATGGACCCGCACGCCCGGACTACGACCTGGGGGCTCGTGCGCCAGTTGCGCGACGACGGGGTCACCGTCCTGCTCACCACCCACGCCATGGACGAAGCCGAGCAGCTCTGCGACCGGGTGGGGATCATCGTCGCCGGCCAGCTCGTGACCTGCGGGACACCCGCGGAGCTGACCCTCGATGCGGCGAACGACGAGACCCGCTTCTCCGCCGCGCCGGGCCTGGACCGGCCATCGCTGGCGCGCGCCGTCGGCGTCGACTCCGCCGCAGTGCTCGAGGAACGGCCCGGCGAGTACCTCCTCGCCGTCGAGGCAACCCCCGCGGTGGTTGCCGACCTCGCGGTCTGGTTGCGAGACCACGACGTGCGCCTCGGAGAGCTGCGCGCCGGGCGTCGCACCCTTGAAGAGGTGTTCCTGCGCGTGACCAGCGAAGCCCGCCCATGAGCCGCAGCGCGCTGCGGGCTGTGCTGGCCCAGTCCCGCGTCGAGCTGGTCCTGACGCTGCGGCGTGGCGAGAGCCTCGTCGTGTCGATCCTGATCCCAGTCGGGATCCTCGTGTTCTTCGCGAAGGTCGACGTCGTGCCGACGCTCCGCGACCCCGTCCAGTTCCTCGTCCCCGGCGTCCTCGCCCTCGCCGTCATGTCCACCGCGATGGTCAGCCTCGGCATCGCGACCGGCTACGAGCGCCGCTACGGCGTCCTCAAGCGCCTGGGTTCCACGCCGCTGTCCCGAGCGGGCCTCCTCACCGCCAAGACGGCGAGCGTCCTGGCCCTCGAGGTGGTGCAGGCCGTCGTGCTCCTCGCCGTCGGCGCGGCGCTCGGCTGGCACGCCGAAGGCAGCATCGGCGCCGCGATCGGCCTGTTGTTGCTGGGCACCGTCGCCTTCGCCGGCATCGGCCTGCTCTTCGCGGGCATGCTGCGCGCGGAGGCGAACCTGGCGGTCGCCAACGCCCTGTTCCTCGGACTCCTCTTCCTGGGCGGTATGGCGTATCCGCTCGGGAAGCTGCCCGGGGTGCTCCAGACCTTCGCGCGTGGCCTGCCCGCCGCCGCCCTGTCCGACACGGTGCGCCAGGCGCTCTCCGCGGGGCCGATCTCGATCGGTGCCCTCGCGACGCTGATCGGGTGGGCGATCGGCGCGCCCCTGCTCGCGGCGCGCACCTTCCGCTGGGAGGAATGACCTCGGGTGGTTCCTACGGTGCGAGGATGGCGCGTACGTTGCTGTCGAGCGCCGACCTCGACGGGGCAAACACCCGGCTGGCGATCGTGCCGTCCCGACGCACGAAGAACACCAGGGGAATCTCCCGCACCCCGTAGGTGGCGGCGATGGCCCCGCTGTCGTCTCGAGCGAGGAGCCAGTGGGCGTGCTGCTGGTCGGCGAACGCGCGCGCGTCGCTGGGGATGTCCTGGAAGCTGATCCCGACGATCTGGAGTCCCTGGGATTGGTAGCGGCGCAACGTGGCCGCGAGGAGCGGGAACTCCTGGCGACAGGGATGACACCACGACGCCCAGAAGTTGACGAGCACCGGGCGTCCGGCCAGCTGGGCGAGCGAGACATGTCCGCCGGAGAGGGTGGTGAGCGAGAAGCCCGGCGCGAGCGACCCGCCGGTCGGCGCGTTGGGGGTGGTGATGGCCGGCGGGGGAGCGGACGGGGGCGCGCCGACCGCGGCGTTGCTGGCGCTCGGCCCCGACGAGTTCGACGCGATCGCCCAAGCGGTGATCCCTCCGACCGCGGCGACCGCCACCGCGGCGAGGAGGAGGAGACGCCCGACGCGGGGTCGGGTCGTCGCCGAGTCAGTGGGCGTGGACGAGGACGTCGAGGGCAACGGCGGCGAAGAGCAACGCGAGATAGGTGTTCGAGAGGCCGAAGAAGGCGATGGCCCGCTGGTTCGTCGGGTCGCGGCGCAACCGGACTGCCTGCACGATGAACGCCAGGCCTAGCGCGGCAGCGACGCCGAGGTAGATGGCGCCCACCGCGGTGACGAGGGGCAGGGTGAAGCTGACGGCCACGACCAGCACCGTGTAGCCGAGGATCTGGGTGGCGGCGCCGGCCGGTCCTTTCACGACGGGCAGCATCGGGATGCTCGCCGCCGCGTAGTCCTCCCGGTAACGCAGGGCCAGGGCCCAGAAATGGGCGGGGGTCCAGCAGAACACGATGGCGAACAGGATCCAGGGTCCGACGCCGAGCCCGCCGGTGACGGCCGCCCAGCCCACCAGGGCGGGGACCGCGCCGGCCGCCCCGCCGATCACGATGTTCTGCACCGTGCGGGGCTTGAGCCAGATCGTGTACACGAAGACGTAGAAGACGGCCGCGGCGAGGGCAAGGCCGGCGGCGAGCACGTTGGCGACCGACCACAGCAGCGCCACTGCGAGGACCTCGAGGACCAGTCCGAAGACGAGGGCCCGGCTGGGCTCCACCGTCCCCATCGGCAGGGGCCGGTGGCGGGTCCGTCGCATCAGCTGGTCCCGGTCCCGCTCAACCCAGCAGTTGATGGTGTTGGCGCCTCCCGCGGAGAGGGCGCCGCCGACGAGGACCGCGACGACGAGGCCGAGCGAGGGGAGGCCGCGCGCGGCGAGGATCATCGCGGGCAGCGTCGTGACGAGCAGGAGCTCCACCACCCGGGGCTTGGTGAGTGCCAGGTAGTTCGACGCCGCCCGGCGGATCTGTTTCGCCCACGGCTCACTGACGACGACGGGGCGACTGGGGGCGACGAAGTCCGACACGGCGCTCCAGGGTGGGGGTCGCTGGGATGGTAACCGAGGCCCGGTGAAGCCCACGAAGCAGCCGGCGGTAGCCTCACTCGCAGATGACTGAGGATGTCGACCCGGGCGATTTGAAGCATTCCATCCGCATGACCGCCGACCGGCTGCTCACCCGCCCCTCCGATGAGACGACCGAGCGCAAGTCGCGGGCCGGGATTGTGATCCCCGCCACCGCCAACGTGAGCCGACGCCTGGGGTGGGCGGAGGTGATCGCGGTCGGCCCGACGGTCCGCAACGTCGAGCCGGGCGACCGGGTGCTCTTCGCCCCCGAGGCGGGCTTCGAGGTCGAGATCCGGGGGGACGAGTACCTGATTCTGCGCGAACGCGACGTCCACGCCGCCGCGTCGGCGCGCGAGGATGGCTCCTCGGGCCTCTATCTGTAGCTGAGGGTCGCGCTAGCGGCGACGGTCCCGGCGGGCCAGCAGCTTGACCTCGGCCGGATGGATGACCGGTGCGGGGCGCGCCCCGCGCCGCTCGTCGAGGTACGCCACGACGCGGCGGTACAGCTTCGAGCCGAGCATCTTGTGCAGCTCGACGCCCAGGCTCTCGTAGACCGGCTCGGTGCCGGTGAACGCCTCGGGTGCCTCGGTGCACCACCAGTCGAAGTCGTCGCCGCCCTCGCCCCAGCCGTCGCGTGCGAACTCGGTCAACGTCGACACGACGGTGCCGTCGTCTTGTTCATCGTCGATGCGGCGCAGCGGCAGCTGCCAGCAGACCTCGGGTTTCACGTCGCTGTGGTGCTGACCGGTCCGCATGGCGTGGACGTGGAGCGCGCATCCGACGCCGCCGTCGAAGCCGACGCGGTTCAAGAAGATGCACGCGTCGTCGACGAGGCGGGTGCGCCACTCGGTGCGGCCGTCCTCGTCTTTGCCGGCGCGGGCGTAGATGCCCTTCTTGCGTCCCGCGTCGCGGTACTGCCATTCCTCGTCGGTGAGCTCCTTCGAGACCCGCACGATGTGATCGCGGTCCTTGCGGTCCGAGAAATGCGCGCCGTACGAGCAGCAGCCCTCAACCAGCTCCGGTGCGCGCTCGGTCAGGACACCCTGGCAGCCGCAGCCGAAGATGCAGTGCCACGACGACAACAAGAAGGTCACGTCGATCTGCCAGCGGCGACCGTCTTCCTCCGGGTCGTCGAAACTCACCCACTCGCGGTTCGGGCCTCGCATCCAGCCTCCTGTGGACAGGAGGCCGAGCGTATCGAGGCCGTCGGTAGGCTTCGCGCATCGACGACGATCGCGCGCTCCTCGCTGACCTCCAGGATGCGGTCGGGGCCGATCGGGCGCGGGCCGAGCCGCTCGAGCTCGCGCTCTACGGCCGCGACGCCGGGGTTGCCACCGGCGAGGCGGGCGCGGTGTGCTTCCCGGCCTCCCCCGCGGAGGTGGCCGCCGCGGTGGCGGTCGCGGCCCGCCACGACCGCCCCTTTGTGGCTCGCGGGAGCGGCACCGGCTTGTCCGGTGGCGCGACCCCGGTCGGGCGCCCGGTGGTGATCGTGACCACCCACCTGAACCGCATCCTGGACGTCGACCCCGCGGCGCGGGTCGCCTGGGTGGAGCCCGGCGTCTTGAACCTCGACCTGAGCCGGTCGGTCAGCCACCTCGGCCTGCACTATGCGCCCGACCCGTCCTCGCAGGCGGCGTGCACGATCGGCGGCAACGTGGCGACGAACGCCGGGGGCCCCCATTGCCTCGCCTCCGGCGTCACCGCCGCCCACGTCCTCGCCCTCGACGTCGTGCTGGCCGACGGCAGCATCGCCCAGCTCGGAGGCTTGGAGCCCGACCAGCCTGGCTACGACCTGCGGGGCTGCTTCGTCGGCAGCGAGGGGACGATGGGCATCGCGACCCGGGTGGCGGTGCGCTTGACCCGCGACCCGACCGTGGTGCGCACCCTGCTGCTCGACTTCACCTCCGTCGAGGCCGCCGGCGCCACCGTCAGCGGGATCATCGCCGCGGGCATCGTCCCCGCCGCGCTCGAGATGATGGACGCCGAGATCACCCGGGCGGTCGAGGACTACGTCGGGGCCGGGTACCCGCGGGACGCCGCCGCGGTGCTCCTCGTCGAGCTCGACGGGCTCGAAGCCGGGGTGGCCGCCCAGGTCGAGGAGGTCCGGGCGGTGGGCCGCGAGCACGGCGCCCGCTCGGTGCGGGTCGCGGCCGACGAGCGCGAGCGGGCGCTGCTCTGGAAGGGTCGCAAGTCGGCCTTCGGTGCGATCGCCCGAATCGCTCCCGACTACTACCTCCACGACGTCGTCGTCCCGCGCACCCGCTTGGTCGAGGTGCTCCTCGAGGTGTACGAGATCGCCGAGGAGCAGCGCTTGACGATGATGAACGTCTTCCACGCCGGCGACGGGAACCTGCACCCCCTCATCGTCTTCGACGCCCGCGAGCCGGGCGTGTGGCCTCGGGTCACCGACGCCGGCGACGCGATCCTGCGCGCCTGCGTCGCCGCGGGTGGTGTCCTCTCGGGCGAGCACGGCATCGGCCTGGAGAAGCGCGACGCCATGCCGCTGGTCTTCGGACCCGACGACCTCGACGCGCAAGCCCGCCTCCGCGACGCCTTCGACCCGTGGGGGCGCGCCAACCCCGACAAGGTGCTCCCGCGGGGCAGCCGCTGCGGGGAGCTGGGCGTCGTGCCGGAGGGGGCGTGGGTGTGACGCCCGACGCCGAGCAGGCCGTCGCGGCGGCAGTCGGCGCGGCGAGCACCGTCGTGCCGGTCGGCGCGGGCACCCAGCGCGAGGTCGGAGGCCCGGTGCCCACCGGCACCGAGGTGGGCGCCCCCTCGGGCATCGTCGCGTACGACCCGGCCGAGCTGACGGTGACGGCCGGGGCGGGAACCAGCGTGGACGAGCTAGACGCGGCGCTTGGCGCCCACGCCCAGGAATGCGTCTTGGACCCCCGCGACCGGCGCGCCACCCTCGGCGGGTTGCTCGCGGTCGGCCTGTCGGGTCCCCGCCGCCTCCGCTACGGCCCGCTGCGGGACCGGGTCCTGGAGGTCCGCTTCGCGACCGCCGACGGGCGCCTGGTGCGCGGCGGCGGGCCCACGGTGAAGAACGTGACCGGGTTCGACCTGCCTCGCCTGCTCGTGGGCTCCTTCGGGACGCTCGGGGTGCTCACGCGCGTCATCCTGCGCTGCCAGCCTCGTCCCGCGCTCAGCCGCTGGTACCGCGCGCCGGGCGAGCCCGACGCGGTGCGGGCGGCCTGTCTTGCTCCTTCGACGATCACCTGGGGCCCCGACGGCACCCGGGTGCTGCTCGAGGGCCACCCCGACGACGTGGACGCCCAGGCGGCCGCCGCGGAGCTCGTCGCCCTGCCCGACGACGGGCCGGCCTGGCCCGACGCGCCCCATCGGGGACGAGTCTCGGTTCCCCCGGGACAGGTTCGCCAGGTCGGGGCGGGTCTGGCCGCCCTGGACGGTGTGGTGTGGCTCGCCGAGTGGGGGGTCGGCACCGTGCACGTCGGGGCCGCCACCGAGGACGGCCTCGCCGACGCCCGCGGCGTCGCGACCGCCGCGGGGGGATGGCTGCTGCGCGAGTCGGGGGCCCCGACGCTGGACGGGTTCGGGGTCGCACTGCCGGCATCCGAGGTCATGGCGCGGGTGAAGGCGGCGTTCGACCCGACCGGCAAGCTCGCGCCAGGCCGCCTGCCGATCCCCGGCGCCGGTGTCGCAGCGCCGGGCGTCGTGAGCGGCGGGCGAATCGGAGGACCGGCTCGTGCCTGATCCCGACGACCAGGGGCTCGCCGATGTCGTCGCGTCGCTGCGCGGAATCGAGGAGCGGCTGCGCGACGCCGCCTACGAGGCGCTCCGCGCCCGGGTCGAGGGCGACGAGGCCGCCGGCGTGACCGAGCGGCGGTTGCTGCAGGCTCGCCGGGCGGTGGAGCGGGCCATCCGGGCCCTCGGCGGCGACCCCGACGACTAACTCGCGGTGGACGGGTTGGCGTTGAGCCGTTCGATGAGTTCGCGCAGGCGGGCCCAGCCGTGACGGTTGAACCAGAACGCGACGCGCTCAGCGTCCAGGGCGTCGTCGTCGTCGCGTTCGGCGGGGGATGGGTCGACCCGTTCGAGACGTCCCCGCCGCACGATGTCGGCGAACTCGTCGGTCAGCGCGGCGAGGGTCTCGTTGTCGGGGGCGTGGTCGAGGCGCAGGACGAGCCGACCGTCGACGAAGCGTTGCGAGCGGTAGTTGCGGAAGAAGTCAGTCACCTGCGCGACGGCCGTGTCGACGTCATCGGTCACCGACAGGAGCCCAAGGTCGTGGTCGGACACGTAGTGGGGGGCGAGCAGCTCTTCGCGCACGAAGGCGAGCCACCGCTCCCAATATGTCCCGCCCGGCGTGTCGAGCAGCACGATCGGTCCCGGCTGCGCCTTGCCGGTCTGGACGAGCGTCAGCAGCTCGAATGCCTCGTCGAGGGTGCCGAAACCCCCCGGGAGGAGCACGAAGGCGTCGGCTTCCTTGACGAAGGTCACCTTGCGGGTGAAGAAGTACCGGAAGTTGACGAGTTTCGGGTCGTCGGCGACCAGCTGGCTGGTCGCCGCTTCGAACGGCAGCCGGATGCTCACACCGAACGCCCGATCGGAACCGGCTCCCTCGATGCCGGCCTCCATGATCCCGGGTCCCGCGCCGGTGATGACCATCCAGTCGCGGGCGGCCACCGCGCGGGCGAGCCGTCGCGCCTGCTGATAGAGCGGGTCGTCGGGCTGGGTGCGCGCCGAGCCGAAGATCGCCACCTTGCGCTGCGCCCGGTAGGGCTCGAAGACATGGAACGCGTACCGCATCTCCTTGAGGGCCGCGTTCGCCATCTTCAGATCGCCTCGGTCGGCGTGGTCGCGGGCCAGCCGCACGGCGGTGACGATGAGCTCGAAGATTAGGTCAGCGTCGCGTTCGCCGGCGGTGCGCTCCACGAGCGCCGCCACCACCTGGTCGAGGGCCGCGTCGCCCGTACGGTAGCGGGGCAGCTTCACGACCCGAGCGACGCGGCGAACTCGGCCAGCGACCGCTCCGGACGCGCACCGAGGTGCGAGATCACTTCCGACGCCGCCACGGCACCGAGCCGACCACACGCGCCCGGCTCCTGCCCATGGGTGAACCCGTACAGGAAGCCGGCCGCGTAGAGATCACCGGCGCCGGTCGTGTCGACGACGCCCCCCGGGACCGGGTGCACGGGGATCTCCGCGACGCCCTCGGGGCTGACGACGAGTGAGCCGTCGGCGCCGAGGGTGATCGCCGCGACCGGGCAGTGCCGACGCGTCAGGTCGAGGGCGTCGCCGAGGCGCTCCACCTCGTACAGCGCGCAGAGCTCGCCGTCGTTGCCGAAGAGCAGGTCGACGTCGTGCTCGACGAGGGCGAGGAAGTCCATCCGGTGCCGCTCGACGCAGAAGGTGTCGGAGAGTGAGAGCGCCACCTGGCGTCCGGCCCGGTGCGCGGCGGCCGCGGCGTGGCGGAACGCCTCCTTGGCGTCGGGCTGGTCGAACAGGTAGCCCTCGAGATAGATGACGGCTGCCGCCTCGACCAGCGAGGCCGTCACGTCGTCGACGCGCAGCTCGGCAGCGGCCCCGAGGAATGTGTTCAGGGTCCGCTCGGCGTCCGGGGTGACGAGGATCAAGCAGCGGCCGGTGGGCTGCCCCGCGGTGGCGGGGGTGGTGTCGAAGCGCACGCCGGCGGCCCGGATGTCGTGCGCGAAGACGTCGCCCAGCGTGTCGTCGCGCACCCGGCCGATGAACGCGCTCGCGCCGCCGAGGGATGCTACGCCGACCACCGTGTTGGCCGCCGAACCTCCTGATTGCTCAGTCGCCGGGCCCATCTCCTCGTAGAGCGAGGTGGCCTGCTGGGCGTCGATCAACGCCATCGAGCCCTTGACGAGCCCGTGCCTGTCGAGGAACTCGTCGGGGGTGGGGCTCAACACGTCGAGCAGGGCGTTGCCGACGCCGAGGACGTCGAGGGGCTCGACGTCGGTCGGCGACCCGCTCACGGCGCGCTGCGTGCGCTGAGCGCCACGGGGACAGCTCCCACCGGCACCGGGCGCAGGAGCCGTCCGACGGTCTGGGTGCGCCCGTAGAGGGTGGTGCGCTGCTCGAGGGGACGCCCGAGCGGCGCCACGATCGTCGCAAAGCCCTCGTCGTCGAGCTCCTGACCGTGGGCTGCGCCCGCAGCGCGCGAGATGTTCTCGTCCATGAGGGTGCCGCCGAGGTCGTTGCAGCCCGCGGTGAGCAGCTGGCGGGCGCCGCGGATGCCGACCTTGACCCACGACGCCTGGATGTTGTCGATCGAGCCCCGGTAGGCGATGCGGCCGACCGCGTGGACGAGCAGCACCTCGCGAAACGTCGGGCCTTGCCGGGCGCGGCCTTGGAGGTAGAGGGGAGCGGCCATGTGCACGAACGGCAGCGGGACGAACTCGGTGAAGCCGCCGGTCTCGGCTTGGAGCGCTCGGGTGCGCACGAGGTGGCGGGCGATGTGGACCGGGTGCTCGACGTGCCCGAACATGATGGTGACGTTCGAACGCAGCCCGACGTTGTGCGCGCTGCGGTGCGCGTCGAGCCATTCGTCGGTGTTGACCTTGTCGGGGCAGATGATGGCGCGCACCTCGTCGTCGAGGATCTCGGCTGCGGTGCCGGGCAGCGTCGAGAGGCCGGCGGCCTTGAGGGTGGCGAGGTAGTCGGGCAATGGGACGTCGAGGCGTCGAGCGCCTTCGGTGACCTCGAGAGCCGTGAACGCGTGGAGGTGGAGGTCTGGTGCGACCTCCTTCACGGCTCGGGTGACGTCGAGGTAGTAGTCGCCGTCGAAGTCGGGGTGGATGCCCCCTTGGAGGCAGACCTCGGTGGCGCCGTGGTCGACGGCCTCGAGGACCCGGCGTTGGATCTCGTCCCGGTCGAGGAGGTAGGGGTCGCCGCGCAGGTTCAGGGAGAGGGGGCCTTTCGAGAAGGCGCAGAACCGGCAGCGGAACGTGCAGATGTTCGTGTAGTTGATGTTGCGGTTCCGTACGAAGGTGACGACCTCCCCGACCGTGTCGCGCCGGAGCTGGTCGGCGACCTCGGCCACGAGCCGCACGTCGGGGCCGCGGGCCTCGAGGAGCGTGGCGAGCTCATCGACATCGGCGGTCTGGCCGGCGAGAATCCCGTCGAGCACCTCGCGCACCGCGCCACCCGGCCACGGGGTCGGGACCGGCCGGGCGAGCACGTCGGGAGGGGGCGCGTCGCCGCCCGACGCCCAGGTGTCGTCGCGCGCGAGTCCCTCCGCGTCGGAGGCGTGCAGGACCGCCGGGCGGACCCGCTCGTCGAGCCACGTCTCAGGGTCGAGGGTGTACTCGGGGTACACCGTGAGTCGGGGGGCGAGCGTCTTGCCCGCCGCTTCCGTCGCGGCGCGCAGCCGCTCGAGCGCCGGCCAGGGCCGCTCGGGGTTCACGTGATCGGGTGTCACGGGCGACACGCCGCCCCAGTCGTCGATCCCGGCCGCGATGATGGGGTCCAGGTCGTCGCTCAGGTTCGGCGGCGCCTGGAGATGCACCGAGGCCGGCAGGACGAGCCGAGCGGTCGCGATGGTGCGCAGGTAGTCGTCCCGATCGCACGATGGGTGGTCGTGCATCCCGGTCCCCGCCTTGGCGAGGAAGTTCTGGACGATGACCTCTTGGACGTGACCGTGGCGGGCGTGCGCGTCGCGGATGGCGAGCAGGGCGTCGACGCGTTCCTCGAAGGTCTCGCCGATCCCGACCAGGATCCCGGTGGTGAACGGAACCCGGGCTCGCCCCGCCGCCTCGAGGGTGGCGAGGCGCCGGGCGGGGGTTTTGTCGGGGGCGCGGTGGTGGGGGCCGCCGGGCTCGGCGAGCCGGGCGGCGAGGGTCTCCACCATCATCCCTTGCGAGGGGCTGACCCCCCGGAGCCGCTCGAGGTCGGCCTGGTCCAGCGCTCCGGCGTTGGCGTGGGGGAGCAGGCCGGTCTCGGTCAGGACGGCACCCGCGGCGGCCACGAGGTAGTCGACCGTCGACGCGTACCCGTGCGCGGCGAGCCAGTCGCGGGCGTCGGGGTAGCGGGCCTCGGGGGCCTCGCCGAGCGTGAAGAGCGCCTCGTGGCAGCTCGCGGCGCCGGCGCGCGCGATGGCCAGCACCTCGTCGAGGTCGAGGAACGGCGCGGCGACCCGGGCGGGAGGCTTGGCGAAGGTGCAGTACCCGCACTGGTCGCGACACAGCATGGTGAGCGCGATGAACACTTTGGGCGAGAACGTGAGGCGCGTCCCGTGGGCTGCGTCGCGCACCCGAGCCGCGGCGTCGAGCACCTCGTGGAGGGGCTCGTCACGCAGCGCAACGGCCTCGGCCCGACTCAGCATGCGCGCATGCTAGGCGCCGCCAGCGGCTGCCTCGTCCACGAGCCAGGTGACCCGTGCCGCGCGCACGCGGCCGGCCGGCAGGTCGTCGCCGCGCCGCACCGCGGCGAGCGCGTCGCGCTTGTCGGTGCCCGCCACCGTGAAGACCACGAGCGCCGCCCGAGCGAGGGCCGGGTACGTGAAGGTGAGGCGGGGGTGGGGGTGCTGGTCGTCACCGGCGACGACGACCAGGCGCTCACGCTCGTCGAGCGTGGGGGAGCCGGGGAACAGCGACGCCGTGTGTCCGTCGGGGCCGAGCCCCAGGTGCACGAGGCCGAGCGGGGGTGCGGTGCGGACCAGGGCGTCGTACGCCAGCGCGGCGTCACCCGCGGTGTGGCCGGCGCCGCGCAGCGAGTGGATGGCCCGCGGCTCGACCTCGTCGAGGAACGCCAGGCGGGCCATGCCCTCGTTCGACCCGGGGTCGTGGACCGGCACCCAGCGCTCGTCACCGAAGTAGGCGTCGACACCGGACCAGTCGACGGGCGCGGTCGCCAGCAGCTCGTAGCAGGACCGTGCGGTGTCGCCGCCTGAGAGGGCGATCGAGGCCGGCGCCTCGGCTGCGACGAGTTCGGCGAACGCGGCGGGGACGTGCTCGACGCGTCGCTCGTCGCCGTAGAGACTCATGGTGCCCGCCAGCGATCCTCGGGGGCGAGAAGCAGGCTCTGCGCGGCGGTCGGTCCCCACGACCCGGCTGGGTACTGGGTCAAGGGCAACGTGACCTGGTCGAAGCCGTCGATGAGCGGCTGCACGATCCGCCACGATTGCTCGACCTCATCGCTTCGGATGAAGAGGGTGGCGTCACCGACGAGCGCGTCGTGCAAGACCCGCTCGTACGCCTCGGGCGCGGCCTCTTCGAAGGTCTGGGCGTACGAGAAGTCGAGTCGTACCTGGCGAACCCGGAACGCCTGGCCTGGCACCTTCGCCGCGAACGACGTCTCGATCCCGGCGTCGGGTTGGATGCGGAGCACGAGCTCGTTGGGCTCGACGGTGTCGCGCGCTGACGGCGGCAAGGGAAGGAACGGGACCGCCTTGTAGCGCAGGACGACCTCGGTGACGCGCCGGGCCAGGCGCTTCCCGGTCCGGATGTAGAACGGGACGCCCGCCCACCGCCAGTTGTCGACGTCGAGGCGGAGCGCCAGGTAGGTCTCGACGTGGCTGCGGGGATCGACGCCCTCCTCTTCCCGGTAGCCGGGGACCGGGACGCCGTTGACCTCGCCCGCGGTGTACTGGGCACGCACGACGTGACGCTCGAGTGTGTCGAGGTCGAGGGGGTGCACGGAGCGCAGCAGCTTGACCTTCTCGTCGCGTACCGCGTCGGCCTGGAACGACGCGGGCGGCTCCATCGCGGTCAGCGCGAGGACCTGCATCACGTGGTTCTGCACGATGTCGCGTAAGGCGCCAGCATGTTCGTAGAACGCGCCGCGGTGCTCGACGCCGAGATCCTCCGCGACGGTGATCTGCACGTGGTCCACATAGCGGCGGTTCCATAGCGGCTCGAAGATCGTGTTGGTGAAACGCAAGGCGAGGATGTTCTGCACCGTCTCCTTGGCCAGGTAGTGGTCGATGCGGAAGATCTGGCGCTCGTGGAACCACCGGCACAGGTGTCCCGTGAGCGCCAGCGCGCTGGTGAGGTCGTGACCGAAGGGCTTCTCGACCACGAAACGGCGGAAGCCGTCGTCTTCGTGGGCGAGCCCCGCCATGCCGAGGCCGTCCGCGATGGATTCGAAGAGCGACGGCGCGGTGGAGAGGTAGAAGAGGCAGTTCCCGATCGGGTGGGTCCCGTCGGGGCCGCCGCGCAGCAGGTCGGCCAGGGCCTGGAACGTCGCGGAGTCGTCCGCGCTGCCGGTGAGGTAGCGGAAGCGGACCCCCTGGTCGGCGAAGGCCGCGGCGCCAGTCTCCTGGTCGCCTCCGGTGGCCTTGGCGACCGAGGCGATGACGGTGCGCTCGAACTCGGCGTCGTCCATCTCGGTCCGGGCGACGCCCACGACGCACAGCCGGTCGGGGATCTGCCCCGTGCTGGCCAGCGACGCGAGTGCGGGGTAGAGCTTGCGGTGCGCGAGATCGCCGGTGGCGCCGAACACGACGATCGTGGTGGCGACCTCGGCGGGACGCGGGGTCGTCGCCATCGAGGCGATGATACGGCCGATGGACCACGAGACCGTTGCCGTGTACGAATCGCATGCCCGGGCCTGGCAGGCGCGGCGTCCACCCCGGTTCGTCGACCAGGCGCAGCGCCTCGCCGCTCGCATCCCCGACGGTCAGCCGCGCGTCGATCTAGGCTGCGGCGCGGGCGACTATCTCACCCACTTGGGGCGCCCCGCCGTCGCGCTCGACGCCGCGCTCGCAATGGTGGAGCTGGCCCGCTCGGTCGCTCCCGACGCGTGGGGCGTGCAAGCCGACCTGGAGGCGTTGCCGTTCCGGCGGGGCGGTCTCGCGGGCGGTTGGGCGCGCGCCAGCTATCTGCATCTGGCGAAGGTGCGCCTGCCGGTGGCGCTGGCGGACCTGCACCAGGCCCTCATCGTCGGCGCGCCGGTGACCCTGACCATGCGACGCGGCGACGCCGAAGGGCCACTGGTCGACGACGACTTCCCGGGCCGGTTCTTCGCCGACTGGGATCCCGAGGCGCTCGCCGAGGTGGTCGTCGGCGCCGGGTTCGCGCTCGATGAGCTCGCCAGCCAGACCGAGGGTCGCGAGTGGCTACACGTGCACGCCACCCGAGCGCGGACCCTCCCGGACTTCGTGGGCCCTGATCTGCGCGTCCTGTTCGTCGGACTGAACCCCAGCGAATACGCGGCGGACGTCGGCGTGGGGTTTGCCCGGCCGGGGAATCGGTTCTGGCCCGCGGCGGGCGCGGCGGGGCTGGTGACGGTCGACCGCGATCCCCGCCACGCACTCCGCGTCGACCGGGTCGGGATGACCGACCTCGTGAAGCGCGCGACGCCCAGCGCGGCGAATCTCACCCGGGCGGAATACCGGGCCGGGACGAGTCGGGTGGAGCGGCTGGTGGCCTGGCTGGCGCCGGTCGTGGTGTGTTTCGTTGGCCTCACCGGCTGGCGCGCCGCCGTCGACCGGTCGGCGGGAGCGGGCCTGCAGCCAAACCGGTTCGGTGGACGACCGGCGTACGTGATGCCGAACACCAGCGGCGTCAACGCCCATGCGTCCTTCGACGACTTCGTAGAACACCTCCGCGCGGTGCGACGCCTGGTTGAGCACACCTGACGCCGGCTTCGGGGGCGTCGGCGCGCGGCGCGCACCCCCGGCGTCAGGTCACTTCGGCGCGACGCTTCTCCAGGGTCTTGAACGCGTCGTGGATGCTGGTCGAGAACGACGCCACACCCTCGCGTTCGAGGGTGGCGGTCACGTCGGCGAAGTCGACGTCCGCTCCGGCGAGATCAGCGATCACCGCCCGAGCGCCCGCGACGTCGTCCTCGATCGCGTCAGCCCGAAGGTTCACGTCGCCGCCGTGGAGCGCGTCGATCGACGCTTGGGCGAGGGTGTTCACCGTGTGCTGGCCAATGAGGTCATCGACGTAGAGGGTGGGGGAGTAAGCCGGGTTCTTCGTCGAGGTTGACGCCCAGAGCGGGCGTTGGACCTTGGCTCCCTTGGCGGCCAGCGCGTCCCAGCGATCGCCGGCGAAACGCTCGCGGAACATCTCGTAGGCGAGCTTGGCATTCGCGACTGCTGCCTTGCCGCGCAGCGGATGACCTTCCGGGAGACGACGGTCGGTCTCGGTATCGACCCGGCTGACGAAGAACGACGCGACTGACGCAACCGACGCGAGATCTCCGCCGGCCGCTGCGCAACGCTCGAGGCCCCGCAGGAACGCCTCGATCACCTCACCGTAGCGATCCAACGAAAAGATCAGCGTGATGTTGGTGTTGATGCCGGCGGCGAGGTTCGCCTCGATGGCGGGGATGCCCTCCTTCGTCGCGGGGATCTTGATCATCACGTTCTGGCGGCCGACTTGCCCGTGCAGCACCCCGGCCTGCTTGACGGTGGAATCCGTCTGGTGGGCGAGGTCGGGCGAGACCTCGAGGGACACGAACCCGTCGCCACCACCGGTGGACTGGTAGGTCGGGGCGAGCAGGTCAGCGGCGTGGCCCACGTCGTGGACGACGAGGCGCCAGTACGACTCCTCGATGGTGAGTCCCTCGCCCGCGCACGCCTTGAGCTCCTCGTCGTACGCGTCGCCGGTGCCCATCGCCCGCTCGAAGATGGTCGGGTTCGAGGTCACACCGCGAATCCCGTCGTTGTCGATCAGGGCTTGCAGGCCACCCTCGGTGATGAGCGGCCGGGTGAGGTTGTCGTACCAGGGGCTCTGTCCGAAGTCGTGGAGCCGGGCGATCGAGCTGGTCATGTGCTGCCTCCGGAGGCGTGGGCGAGCAGAGCGCGGGCGCGCTCCGTGACGTGGTCGGGGTTGATGCCGAGCTTGTCGAGTGCGACGGGCCCCGGCGCGGAGGCGCCGAAACGGTCGATGGCGACAACGTCGTCGACCCAGCGATCCCACCCGAACGACGCCGCGGCCTCGACGGCCAGCTTGGGAACCCCCGCGGGCAGGATCTCGGACCGGTACGCGTCGGGCTGCGCCTCGAAGAGCTCCCACGACGGCATCGACACCACGCGCACCGACACGCCCGCGCCGGCGAGCTGCTCGCGGGCGGTGACGCACACGGACACCTCGGAGCCGGTGCCGACCAGGATGAGGTCCAGGCGAGGGCCTTCGTCGACCAGCGTGTACGCGCCGCGGGGCACGCCGGCGGGGGCGCGTTCGGCGGTGCCCTCCAGGACCGGCACCTTCTGGCGGGTCAAGATGAACGCGGTCGGGCCGGCGTCGCTCTCCAGGTGGACCCGCCACGCCTGGGCGACCTCGTTGGGGTCGGCGGGGCGGATGACCCGCATGCCGGGCATGGCCCGGAACGAGGCGAGCTGCTCGATGGGCTGGTGGGTGGGGCCGTCCTCACCGAGCCCGACCGAGTCGTGGGTCCACACGAACGCGGTCCGGTAGCCGGACATCGCGGCGAGCCGCGCCGCGCCGCGCATGTAGTCGGAGAACACGAAGAACGTCCCGCCGATCGGCAGCAGCGCGGAGACCGACATGCCGTTCAGCGCGGCACCCATCCCGAACTCGCGGATGCCGAAGTGAAGCTGACGGCCGCGGAACTGGTGGGTGGAGACGACTTCTGCGCCGGTGAGCTCGGTGCCGGTGTTGCCGGTCAGGTCGGCGCCACCGGCCACGATGCCGGGCACGACGTCGACGATGGCGTCGAGCACCTGGTTGCTCGCCACTCGGGTCGCCAGCTGGTCGCCGGGTGTCCACGACGGGAGCTTCGCCTCCCAGCCGGCGAGGCCGCGCTGGTCGAGGCAGGCGTCGAATTCGGCAGCGAGTTGGGGCTCGCCTGCCCGCAGCTCGACGCGTCGGTGGTCCCACGCCTCGTGCTCCGCGGCGCCGCGCTGGCCGGCGGCGCGGTAGCTCGCCAAGACATCGTCGGGAACCCAGAACGTCTCCTCGACGGGGAGGCCGAGGATCTCCTTGACCGCACGGACCTCGTCGTCGCCGAGCGGGCTGCCGTGCGCGTGGGCCGTGTCGGTGTACTTGGGTGACGGCCAGCCGATGTGGCTGCGCAGGATCACGACACTGGGCTGGTCGGCCGCGCGCATCGCCTCTCGCAGACCCCCTTCGAGCGCGTCGACGTCGTTCGCCTCCTCGCCGAGCGCGACGACGTGCCACCCGTACGCCTCGAAGCGCCGCCGGACGTCGTCGGTGTAGGCGAGTTCGGTGGGGCCATCGATCGTGATGTGGTTGTCGTCGTAGACGCACACCAGGCGGCCCAGTCCGAGATGGCCAGCGAGCGACGCGGCCTCGTGGCTGACGCCCTCCTCGAAGCAGCCATCACCCGCGATGACGAACGTGTGGTGGTCACACACCGCAGGGCCGTAGCGCCCCCGCAGGTTCGCCTCGGCGAAGGCGATCCCGACGCTGTTGGCGAAGCCCTGCCCGAGCGGCCCGGTCGTGACTTCGATCCCGGGGGCGTGGCGGTACTCGGGGTGACCAGGAGTGCGAGAGCCCCACTGGCGGAACTCGCGCAGGTCGTCGAGTTCGAGCCCGAAGCCGGTGAGGTACAGCATCGAGTAGAGCAGCATCGACGCGTGACCGTTGGAGAGCACGAACCGGTCGCGGTCGGGCCAGTCCGGCGCCGACGCGTCGTACCGCATGACACGGGTGAACAGCACGTGCGCGAGTGGCGCCAACGCCATGGGGGTCCCAGGGTGGCCCGAGTTCGCTTTCTGCACCGCATCCATCGCGAGGCCGCGGATGACGTTGATGCCTTGCTGGTCAAGCTCGGTTGCCGGCACGGGCGCCTCCTCGCTTCGGGCCTCGGTCGGCCACCGTGTGCGTGGCGTCGGGTGGAGTCCGCCCCGGACGCGCAGATCCCTCCACTATGGCGCATCGGGCCGTCACCTCCCGACTGTCCGGCGGCGGCGGACGGGGCGCGTCGCGCTCGCGTTCGCGCTCAGGCGAAGAGCGCCACGCTGGCTGTGAAGCCGTGGAGGAAGTTGCGCCCCCCGATCGGGCCCAGCTCTCCAGCGCAGAACGCCCCCGCGACTGGCAGCGGCCCGAGCAGCTGGGCGAGCACGCCCGAGTCGTGATCGGGTGCCCCGAACAGGTGGCTGCCCCGGCCGTTGCAGGTAAAGAGGAGCGCGCCGGCCGCCCGGTGGGGGCCGAGCAGCGCCCGGAGGTCCTCGTCGGCGGCCGTCCCGTCCCGGACCTGGAACTGCAGCGTCTGGCCGACCTCGACCTGGTCGCTGACCGCGAGGGCGCCCGCGTCGGGGTCGGCGCCCAGCACGTTGCGCACGAGGAAGTCGCCCCGGGCAAAGTCGGCTTGGTGCTCGTCGACGACCAACCCGACCTGGAGGCCCCGCCGGAGCAGCTCGCGCTCGGCCTCATCGGCTCCCGCGGCGAGCTCTTGGAGGCGCTGGATGGCCGGCTGACCTCCGAGCTCGATGACCAGGTTGCGCTCAGCGCGGGTCACGGTGAAGGCCCGACCAACGGGGCGGCAGCCCTGTGAGACCACGGCGGTCACGTCGACGCCGTCGAGAAACACACCGACAGCCCCGCCACGGCGGACCTCGGTGTCGAGGACCAGTCGGTTGCCGCCGGGATTCGTGGCCGCGGAGGCCATCCCGCCGATCACGGTGAGCCCAGCCCGGTCCTCGTTCAGGCGCCGCAAGAAGGCGTCAGCGGGGAAGCTGAACGGGTCGGCGAGCAGCACCAGCGTGGCAGCCGATCCGATGTCGGACGGCCACCCGGTGACGGCCGCGCCGTCGGGGGTCTGCTCGAGGTGCAACGCCACGGGGGTCAGCGTCGCGTCGGGCAGGTAGGCGGCGAAGACCGAGAAGGCGGGGCCGTCCTCGACTTCGTGGGCGCCCCCGACGATCCCTCCCGCGGTGGCTCCGATGAGGACCTGAGGGCCCAGCAACTCGCGGAGCGCGTGGGCGGCGTCGTCGAACGTCCCGACGAAATGCGACGAGGCGAAGCACACGACGAGGTGTGGATCCTCGCCGTCGAGCTGTTCGAGGATTTCGCCCGCGGTCTCGCCGACCGCATGGGCGGCAACGGGGTGACAGGACAGCGCGGAGGCGTACCGGCGCACGCCCGCGAACCTAGACGGTCATCCGCGCCCGTCGATCGGCAGCTGCTCGGCGGCCCGGGCGAGGCCCTCGATGCCGTCCAGCAGCTGCGCTCGCCCCGACGGGGACAGCGCACGCAGCCCGGCGGCCAGACGATCTGCGTCGAGCGTCCGATCGGCAACGACTCGCGCTCGTCCGGTGGCGGTGAGCGCGATCTCGAGGCGTCGCTCGTCGTCGGCACGTCGCGTGCGTCGAACGAAGCCCCGTCGCTCGAGGTCCTTCACGAGGACCGACGTCGTGCTCTTGGGCCGGCCGAGATGCGCCGCGAGCCAGGTGAGCGCGACCCCGTCGGGGTCGCTGGCGAGCCGCTGGAGGAGGGTCAGCTCGTCGGGCGCGAGGTCGGGGTCGGCAGGTCGGCGCAGCGCCGCGTCGCAGCGGCGGAAGGCGGTCTCGAAGCGGTCCGCGGCGGACTGGCGGGGGTGGGCACCGCCGATCGGTTCGGTGAGGGAACTGTTCACAACGTGAACGAACGGTACGGGGCCGGGGCTCTGGGGGCGCGGATGGGGGCGGGCGGGGCGGGCCGCTCGGCGACGGCCAGCCGGCGGGCTCGATGCGTGGCAGGGGTCGGAGTCCTCGGCTGTCCCGCCGATGGGCTGGGCTACGAGACGGGTTCGCCGGCTACCCACGTGGCGCGCCGCGCCCCGGTGCGCGGGTCGAGCGCGACGAGGTCGGCGGACGCACCGACCGCGAGCCGGCCCCGGTCGGCGAGGCCGAGCAGGTCGGCGGGGATGGTGCTCGCGGCCCGCACGGCCCGTTCGATGGGGACACCGAGTCCGACGACGTTCGCGACTGCGTCGTCGAGCAGCGCCGTGGCCCCGGCGAGATGGCCGTCGGCGAGGCGCGCCGCGCCCTCGACGGGTCGCATCTCGTCGGTTGTCGCCACCGCGTCGCTCACCAGCGCCACGGAGGGGGCGGCGGCGAACGCGACGCGGATCGCCGTGGGGTGCACGTGGACGAGGTCGGCGATGAGGGTGGGGGTCAAGCGAGCGTCGTCGAGCGCCGCTCCGACGAGGCCCGGCTCCCGATGCCGGAAGGGGCTCATGGCGTTAAAGAGGTGCGTGACGACGCGCGCGCCGGCATCGGCCGCGGCACGCGCCCGGTCCTCGGTGGCGGTCGAGTGCCCGATCGCGACCAGGACCCCCCGCTCGACCAGGGCGGCGGTCGCGGCCAGCCCGGGGTCAGCCTCGGGGGCCAGGGTGATCATCCGTACCAGTCCGGGGTGCGCATCGAGGAGGCGACGCAGCCAGGCGAGGTCGGCGGTGCGGAGCAGCTCGGGTCGGTGCGCGCCGGGCGCGCCCCCGAGGAACGGGCCCTCGAGGTGAGCGCCGAGCGCGGCCGCGCCACCCCTGGCCGCGGCGGTCGCGGTGGCCAGGCGGTCCAGCATCGGGTTGTACGCGTCGAGCGGCGCGGAGACGAACGTGGCGAGGTACGCCGCGACTCCGTGGCGGGCGAGGTGGGCGCCGACCGTCCGCCAGCCCGCCGGGTCGGCCGTGGCGAGGTCGATATCGCCGACGCCGTTCACCTGCAGATCCACGAACGCCGGCGCGAGGACGACGTCTCCGAGGTCCTCGGCTCCGGGAGGCGGAGGGCCAGCACCGACCTCGACCACGAGGCCCTCATCGGCGGCGAGCCAGCCGGGGGCCAGCGGCCCCGGTCGACACAGGCCGCGCGCAGCCAGGACCGTGGTGGTCACCGATCGTTCCGGCCGAGCGTGACGCGCAGGCGAGCCAGGCCGACCACGGTCCGCATCGCCCGCCTCGTGATCGAGGTCCGCGACGGGCGTCGCTCGGACACCGTCACCGCCAGCTCCTCGACCCCCAAGCCGGCCCGCTCGGCGCGCAGGATCAGCTCGGTGTCGAAGAGCTCACCGTCGGACTGGCAGGCCTGCCCGATCGGGAGGACCCGCAACCGGACGAGTGCCTTCATCCCGTGGGTGTCCGACACTCGGAGTCCGAACCCGAGTCGCAGCACGAGGCTGAAGACCCAGGTCACGAAGCGACGGGGCCAAGACCGCTGGTCGTGCGCGCCGGGAGCCCGTTTCGATCCCACGATGATGGCGGGCGGTTCCGGCTGTCCGAGTCGGACCAACACGGCGTCGAGGAAGCCCAGGTCGATGTAGTCGACATCGAAGTTGATGACCACCTCACCGCGTGCGGCGACCAGCCCCGTGCGCAGCGCGCGGCCGTAGTCGGCGCGCGAGAACGTCTCGACGCGCAGCTCGGGTGCGTCGGCGGTGAGGCGCATCGCCAGCTCGAGCGTGCCGTCCTGGGAGCCGTTCTCGACCACGATCACCTCGAAGGTATGGCCTCGCTCCCGGAGCCCCTCGACGACGTCGTGCACCGACGCCTCGAGCAGGGACGTCTCGTTGTGCGCGGGCATCACCACGGTCAGCCTCACGAGAAACGCGCATCCCGGAATGGCAGGACACTCGACGCGCGAACGAGCGTCGAGCGCGACCCACACCGCACGAGCACCGTGGTGTCCGCATCGGCTGAGAACGTGCCATCCGCGTCGAGGTGGACCACCTCCAGGCCGGCACGGACGTCGAGCCCCGCGTCGGCTTCGCTCACCCAGGCCCGGTACTCACCAAGCGCCACTCGACAGAGCCGATCGATCGCCGAGCAGTCCTCGCGCAGCGCCAGGTCGATATCGAGGGCCGGCTGGCCGCCCGGGAGCTGCACGATCGCGGCGTGGAGCGCGAACCGTGGGCCGGCCACCACGGGTGCTCCGTGCCGGGCGCCCATCCAGGCGAAGAGCAACGCGAAGGCATGGAGCATCGCCGCGTCCGGGTCGGGCGCGACGGCCCGCCCCGCGCCCGACCCGTCGCGAGTCGCGACCGGTCGCACCTGCTGCACCAGGCGCAGCGCGGCGAGACCGGCGTCGGCTTCGCGGGCGGCCTGGTCAAGCCAGGGTCGGATCTCGTCACCGAGCGGCTCGTCGGGCTCAAAGGCGTCGCCGGCGGCGCGCAGCGCGGCCAGCTCCGCGCGAACCCGCGCCACGCCGTCGGGCCAGTCGGGCGTCGGGGCCTCGCGCTCGAGGTCGGCGACGAGCCGGTGCAGGACCAGGTGCTCGGACCGAACGAGCGGTCCGTCAGCGCAGGCCCGGGCCAACGCGCCGAGCGCCTCGGCCCGGACGCCGCCCACGTCGTCGATGGCACGAGCCCACGCCGCGGCGGGCTCGTACGCGGCGGGGTCTCGGAGAAACTCGGCGGCGGTGGCGAGCGCGACCTTCGACGCGTGAGGTTGGAGCATCGGATTGCACAGCACGCCGTCGAGCTCGTCGGTCAGGCCCGCGGCGCGCCCGGTGTAGGGGCCTAGGTGCAGCTCGGCCTCCATGACGGTGTCGTTCACGGGGTAGTTGTCCCACAGCACGAGGGGATGGTCCCCGATCGCGGCGCGCCAGCCCTTCGCCGCGGTGGCGTCGATGACCGGGCTGCAGACGGTCGGGCCGGTCCACATCAACTCGACGGTCGCCGGGACCCCGGCGGCCAGCTCGGCGAGGTACGGGCTCGGATGGGTGCCCACGTACTCGGTCGGGACGAGGGTGAGCCGCACCGCCGGCAGCGTGCTGGCCAACCAGGTGGCCAGCTCGGCCTGCTCAACAGCCAGCCCGGGCCGGTTCGCGATGTCGTCGAGCGCGAGGACAACCCAGTCGACGCCGCCGTCGAGGAGCGGCGCCAGCTTGGCCACCAGGATCTGGCGGTCCCGGGCGTCGCGGTAGTCGACGTCGAGTCCGGGTGAGATCGCGAACCCGAATCGGACGCCGGCGTCGGCGCAGGCCGCGGCCAGCGCCGCCAGCTGCGCGGCTTCAGCGGGCTCGTAGGCGTCGCGCCATCGGTCCCGATGTCGGGGGTCGCTCTTCGGTGCGTAGACGTAGGCGTTCATGGCTCGCTCAGCGACGAACGCCACGAGGTCCAGGCGCGCCGCGTGCGACCAGGGCGGACCGTAGAAGCCTTCGATGACGCCGCGGACGGGAACCGGCCGGGGCACGGCGGTAGGCTACCGGCGCTTTCGGACGCCGTCGCGCCGTGTGAACGCGCCGCGAGGCCAAGGGGGGAGCCTGATGCCTGACGTCCTGGCGACCCACGCGGCCACGCGACCGGACACGCCGGCGGTGATTGTCGACGCCTCGGGTGGCGCCCGCCCGTCCGCCACCTCGTTCGCGGCGCTGAACGCGCTCGTCAACCGCGCCGCGCACGGGTTCGTGACGCTGGGCGCCGAACCGCAGGACCGCATGGTGTGGTGCGGACCGAACTCGCTCGAGGTGCTCACCACGATCCACGCGGCACGGAAGGCATCGCTGACCGCGGTCCCGCTGTCGTACCGGTTCACCGCCGAGGAGATGGCGTACGTCATCGCCAACTCGGACGCGACGCTTGTCGTGATCGACGCCGAGCAGGCCCCCCTGCTCGTCGAGGTCATCCACCGGCTCCCGAGTGTGCGTGCCGTTGTCGTGTTCGGCGGCCCGGTCCCGCCGGGCTTCCACGCCTGGGACGACGTCCTCGCCGACCAGCCCGGCACCGAACCCGAGATCGTCGCCGCCGAGTCCGCCGGCGCCTCGATGATCTACACGTCGGGAACGACCGGGAAGCCCAAGGGCGCGCTGCGCACGACGACCCACCCGCCGACCGTCCTCGCGCTGCTCGGCGAAATCAACCTGCGTCCCGGCGACGAGGTGCATCTCACCACCGGGCCGTTGTACCACTCGGGCCCGTTGGCGTGGGCGTCGATGAACCATTCGTTGGGCTGCCCGGTCGTCGTCCTGCGCCGGTTCGACGCCGCGGCGTGGCTGCGTCTCGTGCACGAGCACCGGGTCACGAACACGTTCTCCGCCCCGACGCAGCTGAAGCGGATCGTGAGCCTCCCGCCCGGCGAGCTGGCCCGCGCCGACGTGTCGTCGATGCGCAGCCTCGTCGCCGACGCCGCCCCCGTGCCATTCGCCTTGAAACAAGAGGTGATCGCCAAGCTGGGGGAGGGCTTCCTCTACGAGGTGTACGGATCCACCGAGCTCGGCGTCGTGACCGTCCTGCACCCTGAAGACCAGTTGCGCAAGCCCGGGTCGTGCGGGAAGCCGTATGCGAACATCGAGGTGCGCATCGTCGCCGACGACGGCACCGACGCGCCCGTCGGCGATCCCGGCGAACTGTTCATCCGCACCGGCCTCGCGATGGACGGCTATCACCGCACCGACGAGCGGCTGACCGAGCTCGATGCCGGCGGCTGGAAGTCGGTCGGCGACGTCGCCTACGTCGACGACGAGGGGTTCGTCTACATCTGCGACCGCAAGAAGGACATGATCATCTCCGGCGGCGTCAACATCTACCCGGCCGAGATCGAAGCGGTGCTCTACGAGCATCCCCAACTCCTCGACGCAGCCGTGTTCGGGGTCCCCGACGAGGACTGGGGCGAGCGGGTGTACGCGGTGGTCCAGGCCAAGTCCGGCGAGACCGTCGACCTCGACGAGATCCGCGACTTCGTCGCCACGCGCGTCGCTCGGTACATGCAGCCCCGCGAGTACGAGCTGCGCGACAGTCTGCCTCGGACCGACGCCGGTAAGCTCCTCAAGCGGGTCCTGCGCGACGAGCACTGGCGCGACCGCGACACCGCCGTCTGAATCGCCACCGATGGGGCGTACGCTCGCCGAACACGAGTCCCTCGCCCTGCTCCGGGAGCGGGGTGTCCCGGTCGTCGAGGAGGCGGTTGTCGACACCCCCGACGCCGCGGCCGCCGCGGCCCGGTCGCTCGGCACCCCCGTCGTCGTGAAGCTCACCGGTCCGGGTGTCGCGCACAAGACCGAGCGGGGCCTGGTCCGCCTCGGCGTGCGCAGCGCGGCGGAAGCCGAATCGGCGGCCACCGAGCTGCTCGCCGCGGCCCGCCCCGACGACGGTGCCGTCCGGCTGGTCGTCGCCCCGATGGTGCGCGGCGCACGTGAGCTCATCGCGGGGGCGCACGACGATCCCCAGTTCGGGCCCTGCGTCATGGTCGGTATCGGCGGCGTCCTCGCCGAAGCGGTCGCGGACGTCGCGGTGCGCCTCGCTCCGCTCGACGAGCGTGACGCCCACGAGATGCTTGACGACCTGCGCGCCGCGGCGATCCTCGGGCCGGTCCGGGGCGAGCCCGCCGTGGACCGCGACCGCCTCGCCGCGATTCTCGTGGCCCTGTCCAACCTGGTCGTCGAGCGCCCCGACCTCGTGTCGATCGACATCAACCCGCTCGTCGTCGTCGACGGGGCACCGCTCGCCGTCGACGCGCTCGTCGAGCTTCGCTCGTGAGCCCCCGGATCCCGCCGGAGCGGTTCCGCGCCCTGTTCGATCCCCGCGGGGTGCTCGTCGCCGGCGTCTCGGCCCATCCGGGCAAGTTCGGGTTCGTCGCCCTCCACAACATCATTACCCAGGGCTATCGGGGTCCGGTCTACGGGACGAACCTCGAGGGCGGCGAGGTGCTGGGCGTGCCGATGCTGCGCTCACCCGACGACCTGCCCCCCGACGCCATTGTCGACCTCGTCTTCGTCTGCACTCCTGCGGCGGCGAACCCCGACCTGCTCCGAGCTTGTGCCCGGCGCGGGATCACGGCCGCCTTCCTCACCTCGGCCGGGTACGGCGAGGCGGGTGAGCGCGGCCGAGCCGCGGAGGCCGAGCTGGTGGCCCTCGCCGACGAGCTCGGGATCCTGCTCGCCGGTCCCAACGGCCAGGGTGTCGTGTCGACACCTGCCCGGCTCTGCGCGCAGATCGTCGCGCCGTACCCACCGGCCGGCGGTGTCGGCATCGTCAGCCAATCGGGCAACTTCGTCTCCTCATTCCAGAACATGGCGCGCGCGTCGGGTGTGGGGGTTAGCCGCGCCGTGTCCGCCGGGAACGCCGCCGCCGTCGCGGTCCCCGACTTCCTCGAGTACTTCGCCGCTGATCCCGAAACTCGCGTCGCGCTCGCCTACGTCGAAGGCGTGGGGGAGGGCCGGACCTTCTTCGAGCGGGTGCGGGACGTCGCCGCCGCGCAGCCCGTCGTCCTCTTGAAGGGTGGCACCACCGCGGGCGGCCAGCGCGCCGCGGCCTCCCACACCGGCGCGCTGGCCAGCGACGATCGGGTCTTCGACGGGATGTGCCGCCAGGCCGGCGTGACGCGTGCTGCGACCGTCGAGGATGCCTTTGAGGCCGCGGCGACGTTCGCGACGCAGCCGCTGCCCCTCGGTCCTCGCGTCGCGGTGGTGACGACCGCGGGCGGCTGGGGTGTCGTGACTGCGGACGCCATCACCCGCTCCGAGCTCGAGCTGCTGGTCCTGCCCGACGATCTGCGAGCTGCGATCGACGAACGGCTTCCCCCCCGCTGGAGCCGCAACAACCCGATCGATCTTGCCGGCGGGGAGACCCGCGGCACCGTCCCCGAGGTCCTCGAGCTCGCCGCGCGCCATCCCGAGGTCGACGCCGTCGTGTACCTGGGGATCGGGATCCAGTCGAATGAGGCTCGGCTCATGCGCGAGGGTCAGTTCTGGGGCGACCCCGGGTTGGAGCGCATCGTGGCGTATCACGAACGCCAAGACGCCCGCTTCGCGACCGCGGCCGCCGAGGTGTCCGCCGCGACGGGCAAGCCGGTGCTGACCGCCACCGAGCTGGCGGTCGCCGACCCGGCCAACGCCGGCCCGCGCACCGTGCAAGCGACCGGCCGGCTCTGCTACCCGTCCTCGTACCGGGCGGTGCGGGCACTCGAGCATCTGTGGCGCCGGGCCCGGTTCTGCGAATCTCGGGGCCTGGTGTGATCTGCCCGGTGCGTGTCACGCGATGACCCGCACCCGATGGCGCGCGGTCAGCGGCGCGCTCGCCGCCGCGGCGCTGGTGTGCGCGGGTCTCGCCGTCCTCGACAGCGGCGCCGCGTCGGGCGGCCGCTCGCTCCCGACGCTCGGGACGCCGCTGTGGTCGACCCGGCGGGTCCCGACCCTCCTGGTCGACGCGGTGGGCTCCCAGCGGCTCCAGGCCGCGCTCAATGGAGAGCTCGCCGGCGAGCCGACCTCCTGTTACGTGGTGGCCGAGGGTGCCGAACCCATCGCGACCCACAACCCCGACACGCCACTCGTGCCGGCCAGCACCCAGAAGCTGCTCACGACGACCGCCGCGGTCGCGATCCTCGGACCCAACTTCCGTTACGACACCAAAGCGGTCGCGACCGCCGCGCCCGTGGGCGGGAGCATCGATCATCTCTGGCTGGTCGGGTCGGGCGACCCAGTGCTGTCCACCGACGCGTTCGCCGCGTTCCTCCAGGCGGACCCCACGACGCACGGCGACGTCACGACCAGCCTGTCGGCGCTCGCGAACTCGATCGTGGCTGCCGGGGTGAAGAGCATCCCGGGGGGCGTGATCGGCGACGACTCCCGCTACGACCAGCAGCGGTACGTGCCGAGCTGGCCGGCCAGCTACCGGACCGACCCCGAGATCGGGCCGCTCGGCGCGCTGACCGTCGACGACGGGTACCAGGTGGTCAACGGCACGGTGACGCCGGTCGCCGACCCGGCCCTCTACGCCGCGCAGACCCTCACCGTGCTCCTCGCCGCGCACGGCGTGCAGGTCGGTCCGCCCAGCGCCCACCAGATGGCACCGGCGGGCGCGGCGGCGATCGCGTCGGTCGAATCGCCGACGCTCCACGACATCGCGGTGTCGGTGCTGCGCTCCAGCGACAACCTGGGCGCGGAGCTCTTCGCCAAGGAGATCGGCTACCGCACCGCGGGCCAGGGGACCACCGCCGCCGGGGTGCACGGCGTCCTCACCACGCTCGCCACCCTGGGTGTCCCAACCGCGGGGGTGAGCCTCGTCGACGGGTCCGGCTTGGACCACACCAACCACGTGACGTGCCGGGCCCTCGCCGCGGTGCTGAACCTCGCGGCTACGCCGCGGTTCCAGACCATCCTCGATGGCCTGCCCATCGCCGGCGAGCAGGGCACGCTCGCGTTGCGGCTGCAGAACACCACCCTCGCCGGCAAGCTGCGGGCCAAGACCGGCTCCCTCGACGGCGTGAGCGCACTGGCCGGCCTACTCGACGCCGGACGTCCGCTGCGCTTCGCGCTGATCGCCAACGATCCCAACATTCCGAACGAGGCCGCCGCGGACGGCATCCGCGAGCTCTTCGCCGGGGTGCTCGCCTCCTTCCCCGACGCACCTGCCCCCGACGCGCTGGTCCCCGCCCCCGCACCGACGCGAGGCTGAACGCCGCCGGCGCCGGTGAGCCCGAGGCCGAGCCTGGAGGCCGTCATAGACTCCGGCCGATGTCGGCCCCCTCGTCGTCGGACTCTGGCGCTACCTCGGTGCCGCAGCTCATTCTTGAGCTGCGCGAGCTGGTGGTCGCCTACTTCCGCCAGGAGGCCATCGACCCGATCAAGAGCCTGGGTCGCTACGTCGTCTTCGGCTTGGTCGGCGCGCTCCTCTTGGGGCTCGGCGTGGTGTTGCTCGGTGTCGGCGCGTTGCGGACCCTGCAGGCCGAGACGGGCAGCACGTTCCGCGGCGACTGGTCGTGGGCCCCGTACGGGATCGTGTTCGTCGCGCTGCTCGTCGGCGGCGCGCTCACGTGGAAGGCGCGCGGCTGGCGCCGCGCCCGAGCCTGAGGAGGCTGCTCATGGCCACGGTCGACTCGGGACGGCCGATCACCCGCGACGACATCGAAGCGAAGCTTCGCCAAATCCAGGGGAGCACCGAAGCTGGCGCTGACGCCGCCCGTGGGGCCGGGATGGCGGGCGTGGTCGTCGGAGGCCTCGTGCTCGTCCTCGTCGCGTATCTGCTGGGCCGACGGCGCGGCCGCAAGCGTCGCACCGTCGTCGAGATCCGGCGTATCTGAGCGGGCGTGGCTCGCCTCCTCTCCCGACTGGCCCGCCGCGGGTGGCGCCGCGGTCTCCTGGAGGGTTCGCGCAACTGGCTCATCGTCGGGATCAGCGCGACCGCGCTTCAGTTGCTGCGTCGCCTCCTCACCGAGCCGCGGGTCGAGGCGACGCTTGAGTTGCGCCGTGGCGACGCGGTCGAGATCCGCACGGTCGATCCCCCGGCGCGGTGACGGGTTGGCGGGTCCGCCGGTACCCTTGGCGGTCCGATGAAGGTTCTGTTGCGCAACCCGCGCCGTGAGCTTGAGATCGCCGGACCGATCACGGTCACGGCGCTGCTGCAGCGACTCGAGCTGAATCCCGAATCGGTGCTCGTCATCGCGGGCGACGAGCTCGTCGCCCGCGATGCCCGACTCGACGACGCGACGAACGTCGAGATCCGCCCAGTGATCTCGGGTGGCGAGGGGACGGCGTCGTGAAGTGCCGGGTGTGTCGCGGCCCGGCGGTGATCGACGTCCGCCGACACAATGCGGCGTTCTGCCGCGACCACTTCGTGGTCCACTGCCGAGAGCAGGTCCGGCGGGCCCTGAGTGACCACCACATGCTTGGCCCCGACGACCGGGTCCTGGTCGCCGTGTCGGGCGGCAAGGACTCCCTGGCGCTCTGGGATCTGCTCGTCGAGCTCGGCGCCGCCCCCGACGGCCTGTACCTGGGCCTCGGGATCGGCGAGTACTCCGACGAATCCGGGCAGTACGCCCGCGCCTTCGCCGACGCTCGGGGCCTGACCCTCCACGAGGTCGACCTCGGCGCCGACTGGGGCTTCACCGTCCCCGACGCCGCTGCCGCCACCCGACGGGTCCCGTGCAGCGCGTGCGGCCTGTCGAAACGGCACCTGTTCAACACGTTCGCGCTCGAGCACGGCTACGACGTGGTTGCCACCGGTCACAACCTCGACGACGAAGCCGCCGTCCTGCTCGGGAACGTGTTGCGCTGGGATGTCGAGTACCTCCGGCGTCAGGCGCCGGTCCTTCCCACCGCGCCGGGGTTCGTCCGCAAGGTGAAACCCCTGGTGCGCCTTGGTGAGCGCGAGATGGCCGCGTACTGCGTGCTGCAACGCATCGACTACCAGGTCGAGGAGTGCCCGATGGCTGCCGGCAACCGGCACCTTCGATTCAAAGATGTCCTCAACTCCCTCGAGGACTCGTCTCCGGGCACGAAGGCCGCGTTCGTGCAGGGCTTCATCGAACGCGGCCATGCCTACTTCGACGACGACCAGACCGACGCGTCCCCGGACCTGCGCCGCTGCGCCGAGTGCGGCGCCCCGACCACCGCCGAGGTGTGCGCCTTCTGTCGGCTCCGGGTGCGGGCAACCCGTTCATGACCGGGCCCTTCGCGGCGGGGGAACGGGTCTTGCTCCTCGACGCCAAGCGGCGCCGCTACCTCGTGGTCCTCGAGGCCGGCGGGGAGTTCCACTCCCACGCTGGCGTGCTCCGCCACGACGACATCATCGGCGCCGACGAGGGCGTCACCCTGCGGACCACGCTCGGCGCCCGGCTGGTCGCGGTCCGCCCCACCCTCGCCGAGTACGTGCTCGAGATGCCGCGGGGAGCCCAAGTCATCTATCCGAAGGACCTCGGACCGATCCTGGTGCTTGCCGATATCTTCCCCGGCGCGCAGATCCTCGAGTCGGGCATTGGGTCGGGCGCGCTCACCATGACGCTGCTGCGCGCGGTCGGCCCGACCGGGCACGTCACCGGCTACGAGCTCCGCGACGACTTCGCGATCCGCGCGCAACGCAACGTCGAAGGGCTACTCGGAACAGACCTGCCACTGCGGGTCGAGGTCCGCGACGTCTACGACGGCATCGACGAGGAACGGCTCGACCGGGTGATCCTGGACCTGCCGGAACCGTGGCAGGTCGTGAAGCACGCCGAGGCCGCGCTCCGCCCCGGCGGCATCCTCCTCGCTTACCTGCCCACGATCGGTCAGGTGGCCCGCCTCCGCGAGGAGCTCGCCGGGTCCGCGTTCGGGATGGCCGAATCGCTCGAAGTGATGCAGCGCGGCTGGCATGTCGACGGCCAGTCGGTCCGTCCCGACCACCGGATGGTGGCCCACACCGGGTTCTTGACCCACGCGCGGCTGCTGGGCCCGACCGGGTGAACCTGCTCGACGGCATCGTCGTCGTCGCCGTCCTCGTGGCGGGCTACACCGGGTACCGCTGCGGACTCGTCGCCCGGGCCCTGTCCTGGGCCGGCCTCGCGCTCGGAATCCTCGTCGGGATCGAGTTCGTCAACGACCTCGCACGCGCGTTGCAAAGCTCGACGCCCCGCACCCGCCTGCTGGCCTGTCTCGCCTTCTTGGTGCTCGTCGCGATCGTCGGGCAAAGCCTGGGGATCGCCCTGGGCTCGTTCGTGCGGAAGCATGTGCCGTGGTTCGGTGGCATCCGGCTCGCTGATCGCGTCGCCGGCGGCGCGGTTGGCGTGCTCGGCGTCCTCCTCGTCGTCTGGCTCCTCGTCCCCGGGCTCGCCAACGTGCCCGGCTGGCCAGCCCAAGCGGTCCGAGGGTCGGCCATCGTGCGCGAGATCGACGACGTCGCGCCAGCTCCGCCGTCGTCGCTGTCGTCACTCGGTCGCCTGGTCGGTGATACGTCGTTCGCCGAGGTGTTCAACGAACTGACCAACTCCAACGTTGGCGCGCCCCCCGGCCAGGGCATCCCCGCCCCCGTCTCCGCACGCGTCGCGCTCTCGGTCGTGAAGATCCAGGGTCAGGCGTGTGACGTGATCCAAGACGGCAGCGGCGTCGTCGTCGCGAACGGGATCGTGGTGACCAACGCGCACGTGGTCGCGGGCGAACGGTCCACGACCGTGATCACCCCCGGCGGCGCCGACCTCGACGCCACCGTCGTGGCCTTCGACCCGGTCCGGGACGTCGCGGTGCTACGGGTGTCGGGCCTCGGCGCGGACGCGCTGCCCATCGTGGACGCCCAGATCGGCGAGACCGGCGGCGTCTTCGGATACCCCGGCGGCGGTCCCGAGACCGAGTCGCCCGCCGCGGTCGCTCAGCGGATCGACGCGCAGGGCACCGACATCTACGGGTCGGGGCCGACGCATCGCGACGTGTTGGTCCTGGCGGCCAAGCTGCATCCTGGGAACTCCGGCGGGCCCCTCGTCGACGATCAGGGCCGCGTCGCGGGCCTCGCGTTCGCGGTCGATCCCGCGGCGCCCTCGACCTCCTACGCGCTCGCCACCGACGAGGTGCAGGCGGTGCTCCGACCGGTGGTCGCGGCGGGGGGCGGCAGCGCGGTGAGTACCGGGAACTGCATCAACGGCTGAGGTGCCCTGACGCGTCGCGGCCCGGGTCCTGGACCCGGGCCGAAGGTGCTGCCCGCCACGGGGCGGGGTCAGGGTGACCTCGGTCAGTCGACCTCGATGAAGATGCATTCGCCGGGGCATTCCTCGGCGGCCTCGATCACGGCCTCGTCGAGCCCACCGGGCACGTTGGCGAGCCCTTCGGCGCCGCCCGGGTCGCTGAGGACCTTGCCGGTGTCCTTGACGTAGGCCAGTCCGTCGTCGAGCAGCGTGAAGACGTCGGGGGCGATCTCTTCGCAGAGCCCGTCTCCCGTGCAGAGGTCCTGGTCGATCCAGACCTTCATGGCTGCTCCTTCGATCCGTAGCCGGGGCCCACGATCGCGGCCGACTAGTCCTGAGCGTACCGGACTCCCAGCCTATTTCTCAAGCCAAGCCCGAGAAAATCGAGGGCGCGGCGATGCCCCGATGCGCTGGAATCTCGCGTGTAGTGTCCCGCGCGAGGCCCGGTTGGTCGGCACCGGCAGGAGGTGGCAGCACGTGGCGACGGAGCACGAGCGACGCCTCGCCGAGTACGAGCGCCAGGTGGGTGAGCTCCAGTCTCAGCTCAAGGCGTTGGAGGAGGAAGTCGTTGTCCTCCGACGCCGGCTCCAGGACGCCCCGAAACGGGTCCGGACCCTCGAAGAGCGCCTGTTGGAGACCAAGGGCCAGCTCGCCCAGGCGGTCTCCCAGAACGAGCGGCTTTCGGCGACCCTCCGCGAGGCCCGCGAGCACATCGCGGCGCTGCGCGAGGAGGTCGAGAAGCTCACGATGCCCCCGTCGGCCTACGGGACGTTCCTCGGCGCCAACGACGACGGCACGGTGGACATCTTCACCGCCGGTCGCAAGATGCGGGTCTCGGTCCATCCCGAGGTTGACACCACCGGCCTCGAACGAGGCCAAGAAGTCGCCCTGAACGAGTCGCTGAACGTGGTCCTGGCCCGAGGCCTCGAGATCGCCGGCGAGGTCGTGGTCCTCAAGGAGGTCCTCGAGGACCAGCGTCGGGTGCTCGTGGTCGGCCGGGCCGACGAGGAACGGGTGTGCGAGCTGGCCGGGTTCCTGGTCGGACAGCGGCTCCGAGCCGGAGACCATCTGCTCTTCGACACCCGCTCGGGTCTCGTCGTCGAGCGTCTACCCCGCCCCGAGGTCGAGGAGCTGGTGCTTGAGGAGGTCCCCGACGTCAGCTACACCGACGTCGGCGGCCTCGACGGCCAGATCGAGGAGATCCGCGACGCGGTCGAGCTGCCGTACCTGTACGCCGAGCTGTTCTTCGAGCATGAGCTTCAACCACCGAAGGGAATCTTGCTCTACGGGCCGCCCGGCTGCGGCAAGACCCTCATCGCCAAGGCCGTGGCCAACTCGCTCGCCACCCGGGTCGCCGAGAAGACGAAGAACACCTCGGCGCGCTCCTACTTCTTGAACATCAAGGGCCCCGAGCTGCTCAACAAGTACGTGGGGGAGACCGAGCGCCAAATCCGCCTCATCTTCCAGCGCGCCCGGGAGAAGTCCGAGGAGGGTGTGCCCGTCATCGTGTTCTTCGACGAGATGGACTCGCTGTTCCGCACCCGCGGGACCGGCATCTCCTCCGACATCGAGAGCACGATCGTCCCGCAGCTGCTCGCCGAGATCGACGGTGTCGAGAGCCTCAAGAACGTCATCGTGATCGGCGCCTCCAACCGCGAGGACCTCATCGACCCGGCGATCCTGCGTCCCGGCCGCCTCGACGTGAAGATCAAGATCGAGCGGCCCGACGAGGACAGCGCCAAGCAGATCTTCAGCCGCTACCTGACCGCGGGGCTTCCGCTCGCCGAGTCCGAGGTCGAGAAGCACGGCTCGCCGGACCGCGCCGTGTCCACGATGATCGCCGCGGCGGTCGAGCACATGTACCGCGACGCCGACGAAAACCGGTTCCTCGAGGTCACCTACCAGAACGGCGACAAAGAGGTCCTCTACTTCAAGGACTTCGCGTCGGGCGCCATGATCGAGAACATCGTGCGGCGCGCCAAGAAGCTCTCCATCAAACGCCAGATCGACGGTGGGGCGAAGGGGATCGGCACCGAGGACCTCATCGCGTCGATCAAGCAGGAGTTCCGCGAGCACGAAGACCTGCCAAACACCACCAACCCCGACGACTGGGCGAAGATCTCCGGCAAGAAGGGCGAGCGGATCGTGTACGTCCGGACGCTGCTCTCGGAGGGCGACGAGTCCACCGGCGGCCGCCAGATCGAACGCGTCACCACCGGCCAGTATCTCTAGCGCGCCGACCGGCCGGGTCGTGGCGGAGCGACCCTGCCGACGACGCCAGGCCCCGCCGGACGGGGGCACGGGGTTCGGCAACCACGGTCAGACCTGCAGCAGCCCCCGCCACCGTCGCCGAGGCTTGCGCGGCTGCGCACGAATGCGAGGACTCGCGTATCTCGGTGGGAACTGCGCACGCGTCGCTCGACGTCTTCCTCTGTTCGGGCGCCCAGACCTGCAGCTTCCCGCCAGGGCTGGGTCCGCCGCGTGTCATCAACGGAACCGCGCGCGGCGCGCTCGCCGATTCTCCGTCGGCTTCGGCTGCGCCCGACGCTGGTCAGACCACGCGGGTTGACGGCGGGCTCTGACATCGTGCGGTACCCGAGGGGAACGCCGACGGGTGTCCCCCTCGCCGAGCCGCTCGCCGCTTCTGGGGTCCGCCCGGCGTCGGACTGACCCACTGCCGCGGGTTCGGGCGGCGGGGGCTCGCCGGTAGGCTGGGAGTGTGGCAGTCCCGAAGGTGTGTGGGACCGAGACCGAGTACGGGGTCGTCCTGCGAGGTGTGGCGGACCCGAATCCTGTTCTCGCGTCGTCAGTGCTGATCAACAGCTATGTCGAGCAGCGCAAGGTCGGGTGGGATTTCGAGGACGAGTCCCCGGGGCGTGACGCGCGGGGCTATGGCCGCGAGGGCAGCCAAGCGCCCGAGATCGAGACCCATCTGGTCAACACGGTCCTCACGAACGGTGCTCGTTACTACGTCGACCACGCCCATCCCGAGTACTCCACCCCCGAGTGTGCGAACGCGCTCGAGCTGGTCCTCGCCGACAAGGCGGGGGAGCGGATCTTGGCTCGCTCGATGCAGGCCGCAGCCCGGATTCTCGAGCCGGGCCAGTCGATCGTCGTCTACAAGAACAACTCGGACGGCAAGGGGAACTCCTATGGCTGCCACGAGAACTATCTCGTCGACCGGGCGTTGCCGTTCTCGGCGCTGGTGCGCCACCTGCTGCCCTGGTTCGTGACCCGCCAGGTCTTCACTGGGGCGGGCAAGGTCGGCTCGGAGAACGGGGCGGCGCCGGTCGACTACCAGATCAGCCAACGGGCCGACTTCTTCGAGGAAGAGGTGGGGCTGGAGACGACCCTGAAGCGGCCGATCGTGAACACCCGTGACGAGCCGCACGCCGACCCGCAGCTGTACCGGCGCCTCCACGTGATCGCGGGGGACGCCAACCTCTGCGAGGTGGCGACGTTCCTGAAGGTCGGGACCACGGCGATCGTCCTGGCCATGATCGAGGACAACTTCCTCGACAGCGCGGGGGCCCGCAAGGACTGGTCGCTCGCCGGTCCGGTGCAGGCGATGCGCGTCGTCTCGCATGATCCGACGTGTCGAGCCACCGTCGAGCTGGCCGACGGCGCGTCGATGACCGCGATCGAGCTGCAGTGGGAGTTTCTGCGCCTGGCCCAGAAATACGCCGACGAGACCGGCCTGGAAGCCTGCGGCGGCGAAACGGTAGGGGGCGACGTCCTGGCCCGCTGGGAGGCGGTCCTCAGCACGCTGGAGCGCGACCCGGGTTTGCTCGAAGGCCAGCTCGACTGGGTCACCAAGTTCGCGCTCCTCGACGCATACGCGGCGCGTGACGGACTGTCGTGGGACGATCCGAAGCTGGCGCTGCTCGACCTCCAGTACCACGACGTCCGTCCGCAGCGTTCGCTGTACGAGCGTCTCGTGCGGGCCGGGAAGGTCGAACGCCTGGTCGAGGAATCCGACGTCCTCGCCGCGATCAATGACCCGCCCGGCTCGACGCGGGCGTACTTTCGTGGCACCTGCCTCGCCCGCTGGCCCGAGGCCGTCGTGGCCGCCAACTGGGACAGCCTGATCCTCGACATCGGCGGAGACCCCTTGAAGCGGATCCCCATGATGGAGCCGCTGCGGGGAACGAAAGCCCACGTCGGGCCGTTGTTTGCCACCGTGGACACGCCGGGTGAACTCGTCGCCCGGTTGGCGCTCTGACGTCCTAACCTGGCCTCTGGAGGTCACGATGGCCGAACAGCAGCGCCGGCAGCGGCCGGCACCCAAAGAGCGGGTCGAAGAGACCGAAGAGCTTCCCGCGACGTCCGAACGCGGGGAGAAGCTCAAGGGTGAGCTCGACGACCTCCTGGACGAGATCGACGAGGTCCTCGAGGAGAACGCCGAGGACTTCGTGAAGTCCTACGTCCAAAAAGGCGGCGAGTAGCCGCTCCCGACGGTCCCGACGAAGCGGGATCGCGGCGTCGCCGGCCGCGCGGTGCTCGTCGAACCGGTGCGCGTCGCCCGATGATCGTCGGGGCGTCGAGTCGAACCGCGCGACCACTCGGGTAGGCTCGCTCTTCCATGCGAGGCGAGGCGCCGATGCCGTTCTTTGCGCCGGGCGCCGACCCGGGAGCCTCGTTCGCCGAGCTGCTACGCCGAGTCAGCCCGGAACCGCCCAGCCGCGGCACGAGCGCCCCGGGTACCGGCCCGCTCGAAGGCGCGCCGCCGCACGCCACCACCGTGCTCGCCATCCGCCACGCGGACGGGGTGGTGATGGCCGGCGACCGTCGCGCCACGTCGGGATTCGCGATCGCGAGCCGCCGCATCGAGAAGGTCTTCTCGGCGGACGACACCTCCGGCGTTGCCATCGCCGGCGCGGCCGGCCCCGCGGTCGAGCTGGTGCGGCTGTTCCAGACCCAGCTCGAGCACTACGAGAAGATCGAGGGGGAGCCGCTCTCCCTGGAAGGCAAGGCCAACCAGCTGGGCCAGCTGGTGCGCAGCAATCTGCCCGCCGCGATGCAGGGATTCGTTGTGATCCCGCTCCTCGCCGGCTACGACGAGCGCCGGGCTCGGGGCCGGGTTTTCAGCTTCGACGTGACCGGCGGGAAGTACGAGGAGACGGACTTCCAGACCAACGGCTCGGGCGGTGTCCACGCTCGCAACTGGATCAAGGCCCAGTGGCGCGCCGACCTGTCCCGTGACGACACGGTCGACCTCGCCCTGCGGGCCCTGTTCGCAGCCGCGGATGAGGACTCGGCCACGGGCGGCCCCGACCTGGTCCGTCGCATCTTCCCGACGGTGGCGGTGATCGACGCCACCGGCTTCTCGCTCGTCGCCGACGAGGAGATCGCGCGTCGCGCGGACACGCTGATCGGCGGACGCGAGGAGGGAGCGGGCCTATGACGATGCCGTTCTACGTCCCTCCCGAGCAGATGATGAAGGACCGGGCCGACTACGCCCGCAAGGGCATCGCCCGGGGACGCAGCCTCGTCGCGATGTCGGCGGCGGAGGGGGTCGTCCTCGTCGCCGCCAACGCATCCCGCACGCTCCACAAGACGAGCGAGATCTACGACCGGATCGCGTTCGCCGGCGTCGGGAAGTACAACGAGTTCGAGATGCTGCGCATCGCCGGCGTCCGCCAGGCCGACCTGAAGGGTTACGCCTTCGCTCGCGAGGACGTCAACGCCCGGGCGTTGGCGAACGCGTACGCGCAGACACTCGGGACGGTCTTCACGCACGAGCTCAAGCCCTACGAAGTCGAGATCCTCGTCGCGCAGGTGGGACCCACCCGCGAGGACGACGAGATGTTCCAGATCCTCTACGACGGCGTTGTGATGGACAAAGAGGGCTCCACCGTGCTCGGCGGGCAGGCCGAGACGGTCAGCGAAGCGCTCACCGAGCGGTACCGGCCCGATCTCGACCTGGGCGCGGCGGTCCGGCTCGGCGCGTCCGTGCTCGCCGGACCCGACGGGGAATCGTTGCCCGCCGACCAGCTCGAGGTGGCCCTCCTCGATCGGCGCCGACCCCGCCGCTGCTTCCACCGCCTCAAGGGATCCGAGCTCGACACGCTCCTCGCGGCGAGCTGAGCGGCGCTACCCGGCCAGGAGGCGCAGGACGGGCGCCACCAGGAGCAGCATCAGCAGCGCCAGCGCCACCCATAGCAGCCAGCGTCGACCCGGCCGCGCCGCGGGGCCCGCCCAGTCGCTCGGGGCGGCGAGCGCCTCGTCGACCGCGGTGGCCAGCATGACCAGGCGGGCGTCGTCGAGCTGATCCTCGGGGACAAAGACGTCCACGCGGGCCATGTCACCCATCGTGAGCAGGTAGGGCCCGTCGAGCGCCCCGCGGAGCTGGGCGTCGATCCCCTCTGAGTACAGATGGGCGGCCACGAGATGCGCGGAGAACGACCCGGTCACAGACGTCAGGCGACACATCGGGCTCACGCACCAGGAATCTTACGACCGGGCTTCCAGCTGCGCCCAGGGCCGGGCGTCGGGGACCGTGGCCTGAGTACCCGCTACTCATGCCCGGTGGCGCCTCTCCGATAAGAATGGTCCGATCCACGGAAAGGGACAGATAATGCGGGGAATCATGCGGGGCGGCGCGACGGTGCTCCTGGTCGTCGGCGTGGTCGTCGGCGGGGCCGGCGTCGCGGCGGCGAAGCCCAAGAAGCAGTCGGCCGCGAAGTATGCCAAGACGGTGTGCAGCACCTACCAAGGGCTGCTGAACGACATCACGACCTTCGGCAACGGTGTCGCCGCGCTGGATCCGACCGACCCGACGGCCTTCCAGGCGTCGGCGACGACCCAGACCACCACGCTGCTCGGCGAGGTCAAGGCGGCGGAGAAGACGCTGGCCGGCGCCTATCCCGACATCTCGAACGGCACGAAGGTCGGCAAGCTCCTGGCGACGAACGCCACGCAGCTCGACTCGCTGCTGTCGAGCGCGGAGAGCCAGCTCGCGGCGGGTGGGGTCACCGGCGCGACCGAGTTCACGGTCGCGATCCAGACCCTGTCCACCAAGCTCAGCGACCCGTTCAGCAAGGTGACCGATCAGGGCCTCATCAACGCCCTCCAGAAGGAGAAGTCCTGCAAGAACGTGGTCACGGTGACGGGCGGCTGAGCCGCTCCCAGCCGGGCTGACCCGGCCGGCAGAGGAACGAACGGGTCGTCGGGCCCCGGTACGCTCCTGACGTGGAGCGCCGCATTTTCGGGCTCGAGAACGAATATGGCGTCACGTGCACCCTGCGGGGTCAGCGTCGCCTGAGCCCCGATGAGGTGGCCCGCTATCTGTTTCGGCGGGTCGTTTCGTGGGGCCGGTCGAGCAACGTCTTCTTGGAGAACGGCGCCCGCCTCTACCTCGACGTCGGCAGCCACCCCGAATACGCCACCCCCGAATGCGACTCGATCGCGGACCTCGTCGTCCACGACAAGGCCGGGGAGCGGATCCTCGAAGGGCTGGTCAAGAGCGCCGAGCAGCGCCTACGCGAGGAGGGCATCCGGGGCGAGGTCTTCCTCTTCAAGAACAACACCGACTCGGCGGGCAACTCGTACGGCTGCCATGAGAACTATCTCGTGGAACGCGAAGGCGACTTCACGAAGTTCACCGACGTCCTGATCCCGTTCTTGGTCACCCGGCAGGTCTACGCGGGAGCCGGCAAGGTGCTCCAGACCGCGCGGGGCGCCATGTACTGCATCAGTCAGCGAGCCGAGCACATCTGGGAGGGCGTCTCGAGCGCCACCACCCGGTCCCGCCCGATCATCAACACCCGCGACGAGCCGCACGCCGACGCCGAACGGTTCCGGCGCCTCCACGTCATCGTCGGCGACTCGAACATGAGCGAGTACACGACCTTCTTGAAGGTCGGGACGGCATCGATCGTGCTGCGGATGCTCGAGGAGGATCCGAGCCCGTGGCGTGACCTCACCCTGGAGAACCCGATCCGGGCCATCCGGGAGATCAGCCACGACATGACGTGTCGTCGGCGGGTGCGGCTGGCCAACGGGCGGGAGCTGTCGGCCATCGAGATCCAGTCCGAGTATCTGAACCGGGCGTTGCGCTTCGCCAAGAAGCGCGGGCTCGCCCCGCTGGAGCAGCAGGCGCTCGACATGTGGGAACACGCGATGACCTGCCTCGAGAACGACCCGCTGAAGTTGCGGACCGAGATTGACTGGGTGGTGAAGTACCACCTGTTGGAGGCGTACCGCGAACGCCACGATGTCCCGCTCACGCACCCGCGCGTGGCGCTCGTCGACCTCGCCTACCACGACGTGACCAAGACCCGGTCGCTGTACTACCTGCTCGAGCGGCGGGGACAGGTCGACCGCACTGCCACCGACGAGGACATCGAGACCGCGATCTCGACCCCACCCCAGACGACCCGTGCTCGCCTGCGCGGCTCGTTCATCAAGCGAGCCAAGGAACGCAAGCGCGACTACACGGTCGACTGGGTACATCTGAAGCTGAACGACCAGGCTCAGCGGACGGTGCTGTGCAAGGACCCGTTCAAGGCGCGCGACGAGCGCGTCGAGCGCCTCATCGCGTCGCTGTAGGAGTGCGGTCCTCCTCGAGCCGGCCCGGACGCCGCGTGCCGATCGGCGCGCCGGATCGTCAGGGACGTCGGTGAACCGGCAGCGCGGATGAGCGAGCGGCTCGAACGTCTCGTCAACCTCACGGCGACGCTCCTCGACACCCGTCGACCACTGACCCTCGAGGAGCTCGCCGAGCGGCTCGAGCCGTCCTACCCGGCGCAGAAGGTCGCGCGCCGGCGGGCGTTCGAACGCGACAAGGAGACACTCCGCAACCTCGGCGTGCCCATCATCACCACCCCCGTCGATGCCCTCACCAACGAGCTCGGCTACCGGATCCGCCCCGAGGACTACTACCTCCCCGATCCTGGGCTGAGTTCTGACGAACGCGCCGCGCTCCACGTCGCGGTCACCGCGGTCCGCCTCGAAGGCGGCGAGGCCCGAGAGGGCCTCAGCAAGCTCGGTGGCGTCGAAGGAACCCCGGCGCCGGCGCTCGCCGCACTCGAGGTGACCAGCGGCCTGGGCGAACTCTTCGATGCCGTCGCCCGCCGCCGGACGGTCGACTTCGACTACCGGGGTGAGGTTCGCCATCTCGACCCCTACGGCGTCGTCCACCGGTTCGGCCACTGGTATGTCGTCGGGCGCGACCGCGACAAGGACGCGCTCCGATCGTTCCGCATCGACCGGCTCGACGGGCCGCCCCGCCCCGGCGCCGAGGGCGGCTTTGAGGCCCCGGTCGACTTCGACCCGTCCACCGCGCTGCGGGCCGATCCACTGACCTACGGCGACGACGAGCCGGTGACGGCCCAGGTGCTCGTCGATGTCTCACACGCCGCCTGGGTGGTGGACAAGCTCGGCGAGCCAGCCGTGGTCGAGCGGCGCGCCGACGGCGGTGTGGTGGTCGCGCTCGACGTCGTGAACCGGGAGGCGTTCCGCTCGTTCGTGCTCGGCCTCCTCGAGCACGCCGAGGTCCTCGCCCCGCCGGAGCTGCGCCAAGACATCGTGGACTGGCTCCGCGCTGTCGCGGAGCCAGTCGCGTGAGCCCGCCGCTCGCCGCGTCGCGGCTGCGACGGATGCTGGCCCTCGTCCCGTGGATCCTGGCCCATCCCGGCACCACGATCAACGAGCTGGCTCACCGCTTCGACGTCTCGGCGGGGGAGGTCGAAGCGGACCTCGCGCTGCTCCCGATGTGCGGGCTGCCGCCGTACACCGCCGACCGGCTCATCGACGTGTGGGTCGCCGACGACGGCGCGGTGACGATCCGTCTCGCCGAGTACTTCGATCGGCCGTTGCGCCTGACCGGGTCGGAGGGTGTCGCATTGCTCGTCGTCGGCCGGGCGCTGCTCGCCGTCCCTGGCTCGGACCCGAACGGTCCGCTGGCCCGCGCCTTGGAGAAGCTCGAGCAGGTGCTGGGCGCCCGCGGCGCGCTCTCCATCGAGGTCGGCGCCGCGGATCATCTCGACCGCCTGACGCATGCCGCGGCCGACGCCGAACAGCTCGAGCTGGACTACTACTCGTTCGCCCGAGACGAGATGACGACCCGAGTCGTGGACCCGCTCCGGGTCTTCCACACGCTCGGCGCTTGGTACCTGGCCGGGTACTGCCACCGGGCGCAGGCCGATCGGCTGTTCCGCGTCGATCGCGTCCGGGGGATCCGCTCGACGGGGCAGCGCTCACCAGCCCACCGCAGCGACGACGACGACGACGAGGAGCTCGTCGACCGCGTGTACCGGCCCGACCCCAGCGACCCGCGCGTGGAGCTCCAACTCCGGCCCGAGGCCGCCTGGGTCGCCGAGAGCCTCCCGACCGAGGAGGCACGGCCTCGCGCCGACGGCGGCTGGGACGTGGTGCTGGCCGTGAGCGGCCCGGCGTTCCTCGAGCGTCTGCTCCTACGCCTCGGCCCCGCGGCGACGGTCATCGCACCACCTGAGGCCCAGGCCGCCCGAGCGGACGCCGCGGCACGGATCCTGGCCCGGTACCAGGCCTGACGCCCGAGGGCGGCGGGACGCGGCGCGCGTGCGAGGATGGGCCGGTGGAGCGCCGCCGGTGACGTCTGAGCTGCCCAAGCCAGACGACGAGGCAGCCGCGGGCCACGACGCGACCATCGGCGCCCCCAGCACCCCGGGCACGGCGACGTCGACGGACACCCCGCCGCCGGGCGGCCCGACGGGTCCCGGGGACCGCCCGGGCGAGGAGGCCACCACCGGGACCCGCGTCCGGCGCATCATCCTCGAATGGGTCGTGCTGATCGCCGCCGCCCTGGCGATCGCCTTCTTGATCAAGACCTTCCTCTTCCAGGCCTTCTACATCCCCTCCGGCTCGATGGAGCCCACGTTGATGATCGGTGACCGGGTCCTGGTCAACAAGCTCAGCTACGACTTCCACGACGTGCACCGCGGCGACATCATCGTGTTCACGGCTCCGCCCGACGCCCGCAGCGACGGGATCGACGACCTCGTGAAGCGGGTCATCGGCCTCCCCGGTGAGACGGTGACGGCCCGCTCCAACGGCGGCATCGACGACGTGTACATCAACGGTCGCCGACTCGAGGAGCCCTACCTGCCGGCGGGCACCTCGACCACGATGACGAGCGTCCCGCCGGACTGCGGGCAGCCGCCCGGAGGCACGCCGGGCTGCGTGGTCCCGCCGGGCCGGCTCCTCGTACTCGGCGACAACCGCGGAGATTCTAAAGACGGACGGTTCTTCGGCACGATCACGGAGTCGTCCATCGTGGGCCGGGTGTTCATCAAGATCTGGCCCCTCAGCCACCTCGGCTTCATGTAGCTCGGGGCGGGCCCGCGGCCCGCCCCGTCGAGGGTCGCTACGGCTCAGACCATTCCGCGACCGTCGCGACCATCCGCTCGACGTGATCGCAGTACAGGGCGTCGATCCCGTACCCCAGCATCGCGTGGAGATAGCGGACCTCTTGGACGTCCCAGGCGAAGGCGCGCACGTCGAAGCGGTGGAACAGCCCGACCAGGCCCTTGGTCCATTCGCTGTGGTGGAGGTTCAGGGCGTCGACGCCGGCCGCGGCGAGGTCGGCGGCGTGGCGCTCCATCGAGTCGGGGAGCCGCCGTCGACTCGTCGAATGCACGAGCCGCACGTCGCGGGACTTGGCGCGCAGGGTCCGCAGGTCCTCGAGGTTCGGTGAGCACAACCAGGTGCGCGGCGGCGTCCCGAGGCGGGCGCTCAACTCGATCATCGGCTCCGCAGCCGCGGGATCCTTGATGTCGATCGAGAGATCGAAGTCGCGCCCGAGCTGCGCGTAGAGCTCCTCGAGGCGCGGGACGCCGTGACGACGGAGCCGATCCGCGCTCGCCCGGTGGACCCGGATCTTCCACAGGCCGAACAGCGGGCCGGCCACCCCGGCGTCGTGGGTCAGCACGACCTCGCCGTCGCCGCTCAGCCAGGCGTCCGTCTCGAGACCCTGGGCGCCGTGCTCGAGACCGGCCCGGAAGGCGGGGATCGTGTTCTCGGGCTGGAGGAGGCGGGCTCCCCGGTGGGCGAAGGTGATCGGTCTCATGCCCCGAATCCTGGCCCACGGCGGCCCTCAAGTGGTGCTGGGAGCCTGCCGATTGCACCTATATGGCAGTCGTGATCAAGGCAGAGTGCCCGGGGTGCGGAGTCGTACGCCTGGCGACCCGGGACCTCACGGTGCGGGTCTGCACGGATGACGGATCCAGCGCCTACACCTTCCAGTGCGTCGAGTGCGGCGCGGCGGTGCACCACGACATCGGCCCGGCGGTGTGCGACCTGCTCCGCTCCGCCGGCGTCCAACGTGTCGAGTGGCGCTGGCCCGCCGAGCTCGCCGAACGCACCGACGCTCCCCTACTCACCGTCGACGACCTCCTCGACTTCCACCTGCTCGCGAGCCGCGACGATTCCTGGGATGCCGCGGTCGCGGCGCTCCTCGACGGCGCCGAACACCCAACTGCCTAAGCGCCACAGCGCCTAGCCTGCCCCGTCGCGAGGGTTTTCTCGCAGGCCCGGCGGTACGATGCCGAGCGGCCTCACGCGAGAGGAGCGTTCGTGTCGCTCGGCCCGGCCGAGATCCCCGTGGTGCCCGGCGCAGCGATGCTGATCGTGGGTCCGAGGCGCCACCGCGCGATGGCGTACCCCCGCACCGGTGCGGGTCGGCGCTTCGCCCGCCCGGCCCTCGCGGGGACGAACCGGCGAACCGTCGCCCGCCGCCCCGACCGTCGGCGTGAGCCGGCGGCCGCGTCGTGACGGCCTAGCGAATGGCGAAGGACACCAAAGCCGAAGGCCGGATGACGGTCGTGGAGCACCTCACCGAGCTCCGACGACGCGTCATCATCATCTCGGTCACGTTCTTGTTCGCGGCGTCGCTGTCGTACTGGTTCGCGCCCGACATCATCCGGTTCTTCCTGCACTACTACAAGGACGTCACGCACAACACCAAGAACCACTTCATCTTCACCGGCCCGCTCGACGCGTTCCTGACCCGGCTGAAGGTGGCGACCTACGCCGGGCTTGTCCTCTCGTTCCCGGTCGTGCTCTGGGAGCTGTGGCGGTTCATCACCCCCGGCTTGCACAAGCGCGAGAAGCGCTACGCGATCCCGTTCATCTTGAGCTCGATCGTCCTGTTCTCGTTCGGCGGCTACCTCGCCTTGCTGATCCTGCCGAAGGCGCTCAGCTGGCTGCTCCACGCCGGCGGCAGCCAGCTCACCCCGTTGCTGACCGCCGACCGCTACCTGACCCTCGTCGCGCTGATGATCGTGGCGTTCGGACTCGCGTTCGAGTTCCCCGTGGTGTTGATGTTCTTGCTGTTGGCCCGGATCATCACCACCAAAAGCCTGCGGAAGCGGCGCCGGTGGGCCATTGTCGGCATCTTCGCCTTCGCAGCGATCATCACGCCGAGCCAAGACCCGTATTCTCTGTTCTTCATGGCCATCCCCATGTGCCTCTTCTACGAGGGCTGCATCGTCCTCGGTCGGATCCTGAAACGATGAGCCCCCGACGTCGCAAAGGCACCTACCACGCTCCGCGGCCCCGCCGCGAGCTCGTCACCGCGGTGCTCGCCACCAGCGCGGTGATCCTCTTCACCGCCATCATGGTCTTCGTCCTCGGACCGCACTCCAGCGGATCGGGCACGTCGACCCCGACCGGCACCGTGCCGTCGTCGAGCGCGTCGACCACGCCGTCGACCACGCCGTCGACCACGTCGTCGACCACGACGGTGACCAGCACCCCGGCGGCGACCGGTTCGACGTCGAGCACGACCCCGGGCGGGTGAGCGACCGCTCTCGGTTCGAGGCGGCACTCGGCTTCCCCCTCGACGACTTCCAGCGCCGCGCCCTCGACGCCCTCGACGCGGGACGCTCCGTGCTCGTCGCCGCGCCCACCGGCTCGGGCAAGACCGTCGTGGCGGAGTGGGCGGTCAGCCGGGCGTTGGCCCAGGGCGAGAAGGCGTTCTACACCACACCCCTCAAGGCCCTCTCGAACCAGAAGTTCGCCGACCTGCGCCGGATCCACGGCCCGGACCGGGTCGGGCTCCTCACCGGCGACACCTCGATCAACGGCGACGCGCCGGTCGTCGTCATGACCACCGAGGTGCTGCGCAACATGATCTACAGCGCATCACCGGCGCTCGACGGGCTTCGCTTCGTGGTGCTCGACGAAGTCCACTACCTCCAGGACCGATACCGGGGCGCGGTGTGGGAGGAGGTCATTGTCCACCTGGCACCCACCGTCGAGCTGGTCTGCCTCTCCGCGACCGTGTCGAACGCTGAGGAGTTCGCCGACTGGATCGCCACGGTGCGGGGCGCGACGACGCCGGTGATCGAGGAGCGACGCCCAGTGGCGCTCCACCATCGCTACCTGGTGGGGGAGCGCGGCGTGGACGGCCTGCAGCTGCTCCCGACCTTTGTCGGCGACGGCGACGAGCTGCGCCCGAACCCAGAGGCGGCCCGCCTGGACCGACGCCCGGGGCGGGGCACCGCCCGCGGTGCGCCCGGACGGGTGCGGAGCCGGCTGCGACCCCCCGACCGGGTCGAGACCGTCGAGCTGTTGAACGACCAGACCCTGTTACCCGCGATCGTGTTCGTGTTCAGCCGGGCGGGCTGCGAGCAGGCGGTCGCGCTCGGCCGGGCCGCCGGGGTGCGCCTCACGACCCGGGACGAGCGCCACCAGATCCGTCGGATCGCCGAATCGCACCTGCGTGACCTCGCCGAGGAAGACCTGGCCGTCCTCGGCGCCGACGCGTGGCTCGACGGCCTCGAAGCCGGCCTGGCCGCGCATCACGCCGGCTTGGTGCCCCCGATGAAGGAAGCCGTCGAGGAGGCGTTCGCGACCGGGCTCGTGAAGGTCGTCTACGCCACCGAGACGCTCGCCCTGGGGATCAACATGCCGGCCCGCTCGGTCGTGATCGAGAAGCTGACGAAGTTCACCGGCGAACGCCACGAGTTCCTCACCCCGGGTGAGTACACGCAACTCACCGGGCGCGCCGGACGACGCGGCATCGACGACGTGGGCTACGCGCTCGTGTGCTGGAGCCCGTTCGTGACCTTCGACCAGGTGGCCGGGCTCGCCTCCCGCCGCAGCGACGCGCTCACCTCGTCGTTTCGGCCCACCTACAACATGACGGTGAACCTCGTGCGGCGATACTCCGCCGAGGGGGCGCACCACCTCCTGAACCTGTCCTTCGCGCAGTATCGAGCCGACCGGGACGTGGTGTCGCTGGAGCGGCAGCTCGACCGCAGCCGCGAGCAGCTCGCTCGCCATCGCGACCGGGCCCGCAGCGACGACGGCGACGTCGAGGAGTACCGACGGCGGGTGGGTGAGCTCGAGGAGGCCCGCCGGGGCCGCGGGCAGGCGAGCCAGGTCGCGTCGGCCCTGGAGCGGCTCCGCCCCGGTGACGTGCTCTGGGTCCCGAGCCGGGGCGGGCGGGTCGCGGTCCTGGCCCACGACCGCCGCCGGGGTGGGCGCCCCCGGTTCCTCGTCGTCACCGCCGGCCGGGGCCTGGTACGCCTCGGCGCCGACGACTTTCGGGTCCCGCCCCGACCGATCGGGCGGATCGAGCTCCCCGAGCCGTACGCGCCCCGCAACCCGAACTTTCGACGCGAGGCCGCGGTGCGGCTCCGGCGGGCCGACGTGCGCGAGGACGACCCGAGCGACGCACGCGCGGTGCTAGCCCGTCTCGAAGCCGCCGTCGCCGACCACCCCCTGGCGAGCGACCCGGCGCGCGAGGCTCGCGTCCGCGCCTCGCTCAGCGGCGAACGGCTCGAACGTGAGATCGCCCGGCTCGAGCGGCGCGCCCAGGGCCGCAGCGACAGCCTCGCCCTCCAGTTCGACCGAGTCCTGGGTCTCCTCGAGTCGTGGGGCTACGTCGACGGCTGGACGCTGACCCCACCCGGCGAGGCGCTGGCCCGCCTGTACACCGAGACCGATCTGCTGTTGGCCGAGGCGCTGCGCGAGGGCCTCCTCGACGGGCTCGACCCGGCCGAGACTGCGGCGGTGGTCTCGTGCTTCACCTACACGCGTCGAGGCTCCGACGACGAGATCCCGACCGGGCCACTGCGGTGGCCGACCCGACGCGTCACCGACCGGTCCCGCCGGCTCGAGGCCCTGTGGCGGACCCTCGCCGCGGCGGAGGACGACGCGGGCCTTCCCGAGACTCGGCCTCCCGACCCGGGGTTCACTCCCTACGTGCACGAGTGGGTCACGGGGGAGTCACTCGCCGACGTGCTCGAGGACGAAGAGCTGGCCGGCGGCGACTTCGTGCGCCACGTGAAGCAGTGCATCGACCTGCTGCGCCAGGTCGCCGACGTCGCACCCGAGACCGCGACTCGCGAGGCAGCCCGGGCGGCGGCCGACGCCTGCTTCCGGGGGGTCGTGGCCGCGGCGAGCGTCGCGTCGTGATCCGCCCCGGTGAACCGTGGGGAGCACCCGTGGCGGGGGAGCCCGACGCGACCGGCACCGGCGACGACGCCGACCTCGCCCGCCTGGTCGCCGCCCATCCCGGCGCCCGGCTGGGCTTCCAGCCCGATGATCGCTGCGACCTCGCCCGGGCCGTGGGACTCACCTCGGGCGGGCTCGGCACGTTCGAGGTCCCCATCGACGCCCTCGACCTCACCGACCGCGGTCGGGCCGTCAACCTCGTGGTCCTAGGCGTTGCGCCCGATCAGCTCCGGGTGTGGCATCGACGACGGCCGGTCACCGTGCGCGTCGACGGCCGCGTGCGCTTCGACGGGTCGGCCACCACCGTGGTGGTCGCCAACGGCCAGTTCCTCCGTGGTGCCGACGTCGTGCCGCGCGGCCACCCGGGCGACGGCCGCCTCGAGGTGCAGGTGTACGCGGCCGCGCCCGCCGCGCGCGTCGAGCTGCGCCGCCGGATTCACGGCGGAGGGCACCTTCCCCACCCCCAGATCGTCACCACGACCGGTCGGGAGGTCGACGTGTCCTGGCGCAGGGCGACCCCGCTCGAGGTCGACGGTCGACGGGTCGCGCCCGCCGAGCGCCTCGAGGTCCGGGTCGTGCCCGGCGCGTTCCGCCTCGTCGTCTGAGCCCGGCCCGGCGCCGAGGCCCGCCCCAGCCCGCGGAATGCTACGAAAGGCCGCGAATTGGGACATCCGCTGCGGGTGGGTGAGGCGTCGGTACCATCGCTGCGCCGTCGTCAACGCCAGAGCAGTCTCGGAGCGGGAGCCCATGCAGTACGTCGCCGAGGACTTCACGCCCGAGGAGGCGGCGGCGCTCCGCCCGTACGTGACGAACCTCGACCGGCCGGTGTTCGCGCTCGTGAACCTGCCCGAAGTCGTCAAAGGTGCCTTGTTCGCGCGCTACTCGCGCAGCTCGAAGAGCCTGCGACGTCTGTTCCTCGACGAGTTCGTCGGCGATCTCGACCTCACCGGCGACCTCACCGTCGACGCCAGCGTCGGGCTGGCGCGCGCCGAGGAGCTCTACAACCGGGTGTTCCTCGAGTACGGCGACGACTCGGTCGCCCAACTCGGCGGCGTCCACCTCGCCTGTGAGCAGGCGTCGAACCTGCTGACGAAGGTCCTCGAATGGGGCCGCCTCATGGCCTACCTCGAGCAGTCGACGCGCTACATCCCGTACACGACGCGCGTCGCGGGCCGATATCGCTACCACCGACCCCCGTCGGTCCTCGAGTCGCCGCTCGGGCTGCGCTACATCGCCGACGTCGACGCGGCCTTCGACGACTACGCGTCGTGCCTGCCGACCCTGCTCGACTGGGCCCGGGCCCGCTACCCGAAGCTGAACGGCGACTCCGATTTCGTCTATCAGCAATCGATCAAGGCCAAGGCGTTCGACGCCGCCCGAGGCATCCTCCCCGCGGCGACGCTCTCCAACGTCGGGATCTACGGGACCGGGCAGGCGTTCGAGGCGCTGCTGCTCCGCATGCGCGCCCACCCGCTGCCCGAGGCGCGCAGCTACTCGATGATGATGCTCGAGGAGCTCCGCAAGGTCATCCCGTCGTTCCTCACCCGCGTCGACCGCCCCGAGCGAGGGGGGGCGTGGACCGCGTACCTCGCCGAGACCCGCACCGCGACCGACGCGATCGTCGCGCGCCTCACCGCCGACGACGAGCCCGAACCCCGACCGTCGGTCGTGCTCACCGACTTCGACCCCGAGGGCGAAGACAAGGTCCTGGCGGCCATCTGCTACCCGCACACCACGCTGCCCGACGACCAGCTCCTCTCCCGGGTGCGACGCCTCGGCACCGACGAACGCCAAGCGCTCCTCGACGCCTACGTCGGCACCCGCGACAACCGGCGCCACAAGCCGGGCCGGGCCTTCGAGCGCACCCAGTACCGCTTCGATGTCCTCGCCGACTACGGGGCGTTCCGGGACCTCCAGCGTCACCGCATGCTCACCATCGAGTGGCAGGCCCTCACCCCCCATCACGGCTACGAGACACCCGAAGCCATCGTCGAGGCCGGCCTCGGCGAGCGGTTCGACCTGGCGATGCAACGCTCGGCGGAGCTCTTCGAGGACCTCCAACCCGAGGCGCCCGACGCGTCCGCCTACGCGGTGGCGCTCGCCTACCGGGTCCGCTTCGTCATGGAGATGAACGCCCGGGAGGCGACCCACCTCCTCGAGCTGCGCTCCTCACCGCAGGGCCACCCGGCATACCGGCGCGTCGCCCAGGAGATGCACCGCCTCGTCGCCGAACAGGCCGGGCACCGGGGGATCGCCGCCGCCATGCGTCACGTCGACCACCAGACCTACGACCTCGAGCGGCTCGGCTCCGAACGGGCCGCCGAGGAACGCCGAGCCGCCCATCGCTGATCTCGCGAGCCCCTGACCTGCGCCGACTCGCGAGTGCCCAGGTCAGAGCGTATGCGGCCCGCTTGACAGGAACGCCTCGCGTCGGGCGTACTACAGACGTCCCTTGCCACCTTCCGCCCGTCGTGAGTCGGTTCCGGTAACGCGATTCGGGAGGCGGCCTCCGAGGGGCCGGGGGGCCCAGGAGATCCAGTAGAGAACGCTGGAATAACCCGTCTGCTGGGCAGGCTGGGCCAAACAGTGGCCCCAACGGTCTCCTGGGCCCTCCACCACCGCTCGATCACGGCGACCGCGGCGCGCCGGGGACCTCCCCGGCGGGAATGCATGACCCGTTCGGCGGGTTGCGACAGCGGCTGAGAGGGCCCGGCCTATGCTCCGGCCCGCGGGAGGCAGCGCAGCGGGTTCGGTTGGCGCGCCGATCGTCCGAAGTCTGCCTGGAGAAATCATGAGCGACGAGGAATTCGAAGAACAGAGCGTCGAGCTCGACGAGGAGGACCTGAGCGAGGACGACCTCGCGGAGGACGACCTCGACGCCGAGGACGACGTCGTTGATCTCGACGACGACACCGACGTCGCCGTGGTCGTCGCGGTCGAAGACGGCGCGCCGGTCGTGGTGCCGCCGGTCGTCGCGCCGGTTCCCGACGAGGCGCCGCCCGCCGAAGACGAGGAGGAGGACGCCCTCGAGCTCGACGAGGAACTGCACCCCGACGACGTCGAGGCGCCCCTCGACGCCTTGCTCCAGGAACGCACCGCCAGCGCGACGCTCGAGGACGACGAGGAAGAGGTCGAGGAGGAAGAAGCTGACGTCGACGAGCGCGGCGAGGGGCCGACCAAGATCGTGCCCCGCCGTCCGGGCGAGTTCCTGTGCGCGTCGTGCTTCCTCGTCCTGCCCCGCAACCAGCTCGCCGACGAGGAGCGGATGCTCTGCCGCGACTGCGTGTAGCGCTCCCGCCGGGCCCGAGCCGGGCCCGAACTCAGCTGCGGCTCGTCGCGGCCGTGGTGTCAGGGATCCTGCTGGCGCTCGCCTACCCGCCGGCCGACCTCGGCCTCCTCGCCCTCGTGGCCCTCCTCCCGCTCCTGTGGGCGTGGCAGGACGCGTCGATCCTCTCCGCGGCCCGAGACGGCTTCGTGTTCGCGGTCGTGTTCTTGAGCATCCTCATGTCCGGGCTGGTCCACACCGGCTACACGGGCACCGTCTCGCTCATCATCGCCGCCTCGCTGTACTACGCGGCGACCGGTGCGCTCGTCGCCGCCTTCTCCCGCCGGGGCCTCCACTCACCCTGGCTGACCGCCGCCGCGTGGCTCTTCTTCGAATCGCTGCGCGGCCGCTGGCCCCTCGGCGGGCTCGCCTGGGGCGAGATCGGCATTGCCCTCCACAACGTCGGCGTCGCGCGCGCCCTCGCCAGCTTCGGAGGAGTCGCCCTCGTCACGTTCCTCGTCGTGGCCGGCAACGGGCTGCTCCTCGACCTGGCGGGCTCCGCCCGCCAACGCCGACCGCGCCCACTCGCGCTCGCCGCGGCCGGGCTCGCCGGCCTGATCGGGATCAGCGTCGTCGGACTGGTCGCCCGCTACGACCCACGTCCCACCGGCGAGCTGCACTTCGCGCTCCTCCAAGGCGACAACCGCGAGACCGGCATCGGCGAGGATCAGGCCGCCGACCAGGCGCTCACCGCCGCACATTTCTCGCTCGCGGCGCAGCTCCGCGGCCACTACGACCTGATCGTCTTCCCCGAGTCGTCACTCGACTACGACCCCGAGGAGTACCCGCCGCTACGCCAACAGATCGTCGACCTCGCCGCCCAGCACCACGCGGTTGTGCTCGTCAACGCCCGCTATCAGGCACCGAACGCCAAGATCTACAACGCCAACCTCGCCTACGCGCCGGACGGCCGACTCCTCGGCGTCTACGCCAAGCAGCACCTCGTCCCGTTCGGCGAGTACGTCCCGTTCCGCAGCGAGCTGTCGTTCATCAGCGATCTACGCCAGATCCCCTACGACTTCACCGCCGGCACCCGACGGGTGCTCTTCCACGCCGGCGGCCACACCTTCGGCAGCGTCATCTGCTACGAGTCCGCGTACGCACCCCTGGTCCGCGACTTCGTACGCGCCGGCGCGCAGGCGATCGTCGTGAGCACCAGCGACCGCACCTACGGCCGGTCCGGGATCGCCGCCACCCACGTCGCCACCGACCAGATGCGGGCCGCCGAGACCGGCCGACCCGTCCTCCAGGCCGCCATCTCCGGAGAGACCGCGGTCATCGACTCCAACGGCCGACTGCTGCAGAGCACCGGGCTGTTCACCAAGGCGCTTGTCACCGGGACCGTCCAGACCACGACCGGCGAGACACCCTTCGTACGCCTCGGAGAGTGGGCACTCGCCGGCTCGACACTCGCGCTGCTCGCCGCGGCCGGATTCGTCGCCTGGCAGTCGCTCACCAGCGACGACCGCGACGGGACCGACGAGGGATGACTCGAGACCCTGCGGTGTCCGGCCGATCACGCCCGGGCTCCGTCTGACCGCCGGGTCGGGAGCCGCGAGGGGATCGGGGTCGTCATGGCAGTCGGGCCCGAGCGCAGGGCGGGTTGGGTCCGGCAGCGATCGACGCGGCGGTCGCCGCGGTCGCGAGCCACGCGCCGGCCGCGTCCGACCCGACTGGTCCTAGTGGACCATTCCACCAATCATGTTGACCGCGTCATGCGCACGCTGCGAGAAGGCCGGCTCGCACGGACGTCTCCGACGTCACCATGATTTGCCGGGAACCCCGCCAGTCTCATCAAGGGATGGGAAAACATTGGTGGGAGATGATGATGACGCCCTTGCCGCTCGGGTTAGGGCCATAGATTGGCACGCACACCGTCGTGACGGTCTTCGATGTGGTCGTGGTCGTCGTCGTCGAGACGGTCGGCTTGGTCGTTCCCGACTGGGACGAGGATCCCGAGCTCGAGCCTCCGACGAACCCGCCTCCGCCACCGGGGAGCTCAGCGAAGATGCAGGTCGTCGGTCCTTTCACCTTCACCGTCGCCGACGCGGAACTGAGATCCACCGTTCCGTTCGCAGTTGCCGCGCTGCCGACCGTGTAGCAGTAGATCTGCGCGAGGTGCCAGCCCGACGGGGTCTGCGACTGGGTCAGCGTATAGGTGCCCGACGACGGCAACGGGGTGTACGTACCGCAAGCCGAGGCGTGGACCTGTCCGCTCGCACTGAAGTGCTTGGGCCCGGTGGTCTGGAGCCCGAACGTGTCTCCGGGGGTGGCGAAGCCCGGCTCCACCACACACACATCCAGCGAACGGCCACCGCTGGCGGCCAGGGCCGTCTCGACGCCCCCGAACGCCGGGGCCACCACCCCGAGGATCAGCGCCGCCGCGCTGAGCACCAGAACCGAGGTCAACCCGCACGGTCGGCGCAGCATGGCCATCCTCCGCCAGTCGTCCCGAACCGAGGCCCGGACACACATCTGTTGGCAGAGAGCCAAGCAGGCTCAGGGAGATGACGCAACTAGCGGCTCCGCACGCCAATCATGGTGACGTCGGAGACGTCCGTCCGAGCCGGCACTGCTCGCATCGCGCGTATAACGCGATCAGCGTGGTTCGTGAAATGGTCCACCAGCTCCGGGGATCCGCAGCGCTGGCATCCCGCGTTGGCCCACCTGATCCTCGACGGTCGGGTCAGCCCAGATACCCAGTCGCGAGCGCGATCCCGACGCCGACCAGCACCACTCCGCCGAGCACCTCGCCTCGTTGTCCCGTGCGGGCACCCAGCCGGTTGCCGAGCTCCAAGCCGACGAGACTCATCGAGGCACTGACCACCCCGATGACCGCGGCGGCGACTGCGAACGGCACGTCGACCGACGCGAGGGCGAAGCCGACGACGAGGTTGTCGACGCTGAGGGCCAGGCCGGCGACGATGAGCCGACCGAGGTGATCGGCGCGAGGCTGGCCCGCGGTGGTCGCTCGCAGGCCCCGGACGGTGGTGACAAGACCGATCGCGATGAGGAGCGCCGAGCCGAGGTCGTGCGTGACCGAGCCCAGATCCCCCGCCGCGCGGTGCCCGATGGCCAGCCCCAGAAGAGGCATCGCGGTCTCGCAGAGCCCGAAGACCCAGGCGACGCGCCGCCGCGTGCGCCCGTCGAGGCCCCCCATCCCGATCCCGATGGCGGCCGCGAAGTTCGATGCTCCCAGGGCCACGGCGACCAGCAGCACACCGAACATCGACGGAGGCTAAGCCCCGCGTCGGGACGGGTGGACCGTCCCGCTCGTAGACTCCGGGGGGCCGCACGGCTCGATCCGAGGAGGGGCCGGTGCCCGAAGAGCGAGACGTCACGGAGCAGGCGCTCGACGCGCTCGTGTACGGGCCGGTTGGGCTGGCCATGTATCTGCGGGACACGGCACCGTCGTTCCTCAAGCTCTTCGTCGCTCGGGGCCGGACGGTCCTCGACGAGCAGCGTAAGTCGGTGGAAGGTCAGCTGGGGCAGGCCCGCTCGGTCGGAGAGTTCGCGACCACCTACGGCGGCCCCCACGTCCGGCGGCTGGTCAACGACGGTCTCAGCCGAGCCTGGGAGCGAGCCGAGGAGGTGCTCGGGACGCTCGGGACGCTGACCGGGACCGGGCCCGACGTCGACCTGCCGTCGGCGGAGGAGTCGGCAGGCTCACCTCCTGGCGGACCGAACGCCGGTGCTCCCACGGGTGGTTCCGCCTCGCCGGTGGGCCTGGCCATCCCCGACTACGACGCGCTGTCCGCATCCCAGGTCGTTGACCGCCTCGAGGGGCTTTCCCGCTCCGAGCTGGGGGCCATTCGCGACTTCGAAGCCAGCCACCGGGCTCGCAACACGGTGCTCGGGAAGATCGAGCAGCTGACGCGACCCGTCGCCTGACGCGCCGCCGGTGGAGCACTGCCGGCCGGCGACCCCCGAGGACTTGGGGCGCGTCGTCGAGTTGGGCCGAGCGCTGCACGGCGAGCTGGCCCCGATGCGGGGCGGGCGGATCTGGGCGGCGCGCGAGGCACGCGTCGAGCCGCTCGAGCCGGCCCTCGCCGCGCTGCTCAACGACCCGGACGCCGCGGTGCTGGTGGGCACGATCGATGAGGCGATCGTCGGGTTCGGCGTCATGGTGCTCGAGACGCTCTCGACCGGTGAGCGCCTGGCGCGCATCACCGAGCTGTTCGTGGAGGAGCCCGCCCGCGCCATCGGTGTGGGGGAGGCCATCTGCGACGAGCTCGTGGCGTTCGCGGTGCAGCGCCGGTGCGTCGGCGTCGACGCGGTCGCGCTCCCCGGCCACCGGGCGACGAAGAACTTCTTCGAGGATCAGGGCTTCACCGCCCGTGCGCTGGTCATGCACCGCCCCGCCGGACCCGACGAGCGGTGAGCGGACCCGAGCTGGCCGTCGGCGCGGTCGCGGTCTGCGACGACCGACTGCTGCTCGTACGTCGCGGCCACGGTCCCGCCGCGGGGGAGTGGTCGGTTCCGGGCGGTCGGGTCGAGCTCGACGAGCCGGTGGCGGCGGCGGTGGTGCGCGAGGTCGCCGAGGAGACTGGTCTCGACGTGATCGTCGACGAGCTGTTGGGCTGGGTCGAACGCTTCGACGAGGGCCATCACTTCGTGATCCTCGACTTTCGGGTCACGGTGCTCGACACCGACGTGCCGCCAAGCCCGGGCGACGATGCCGCCGAGGCGGTCTGGGTGCCGCTCACCGACCTGGGCGAGTACCGCCTGGTCGACGGGCTCGTGGACTTCCTCGAGGATGTCGACGTGCTCGATCCGCTCGGCCCGGCCTCTCGCTGAGCGGGCTCGGCGAAGCTCAGCGGGCCGAGGCGGCCCGGGGCCGGGTCGCCGCGCCGTCCAGTTCGCGGTCGATGAGGGCGATCGCGTCGAGCACACTGTCGACCGACTGCCAGGCCCGCGGATCGTCGGGAGTGGCGCGCCACTCGCCGGTACGGACCCGGATGGCCCGCATGCCGAGCGCGGCGGGTCCGGCGACGTCCTTGGCGGGCCGGTCGCCGACGAACACGGCGTGGTTGGCGTCGACGTCGAGCGCGCCCAGGGCTCGACGGAAGGGGAGGGGGTCGGGTTTGCGGTGCGCCCGCCCGTACTCGTCGCTCAGCACGACCGTCGTGAAGGACGGAGCGAGTCCGAGCGCGGCGAGCTTGGCGAGCTGCACGCCGGGTTCGCCGTCGGAGACCAGGCCCAGTGGCACGCGGGTACGGAGCTGGTCCAGCGCGGCGGGGACACCGCGGTAGGGCTCGAGGCGCGTCGGGGTGTAGGTGTGGAAGGCGTCGAGGAGCGGCGCCACCGGGGTCGCGCTGGCACCGATCTGGGCGAGGGCTCCGTCGATGATCCCGCCCCGATCGCTGCCGCCGGCGGCGACGTCGCGGAGCGCGCGGAGGAGCGCGTCGGGGTCGAGGCCCCACGCGGCGGCGCGGGTCGCGACGGCACGCCAGGCGCCGTCGAGCCACTGGCGCTGGTCGAAGAGGGTGTCGTCGAGGTCGAAGAGCACGGCGCGGATCACGGGGCGGCCACCTCGGACGGGGCCAGGATCGGGCGAAGGTCGTCGAGGCGAGGTTCCTCGAGCGCGAGGACGGCTTGCACCGCCGGGTCGCTGAGCAGGGCGGCGACGCGGGGCCCGACCCGCCCGTCGCCGTAGGGGCAGGGGACGGCGGCGACGCGCGCCTGCGCGTCGGGGTCGTTGAAGGCCACCGCGGCGGCCATCGCCCGGTCGGGGTCGAGGCCGGTGAGGGCGGCGATACCGGATTCCACGCCTTCCCAGCGCGGCGTCGAGGTGCGCAGCACGACACAGGGGACACCGAGCCAGGCTGCTTCTTCTTGGAGACCGCCGGAGTCGGTGACCACGACCCGGGCCGCGGCGATCGCGGCGAGCATCTCGGGGTAGGGGAGGGGCTCGCACAGGTCGACTCCGGGGGCCGCGGCGAGCTCCTCGAGCGCGCCGGCCGACGCGAGGCGGTCGCGGGTGCGGGGGTGCAGCGGGAAGCGGACCGGGCCGACCTCGAGGGCCAGTCGCCGCACGATCGTGGCGACCTGGGCGAGTCGGACCGGGTCGTCGACGTTGGTCGCCCGATGCGCGGTGACGACCACGCCGACCCGCTCGCTGGGCGCCTGACGGCGAGGGCCGTGCAGCCGGAGGGTGTCGGTGATCGGGTTGCCGACCACGTGGACGCGCGTGGCGGGGACACCTTCCTCGGAAAGGAACCGCGCCGCGAGTGGTGTGGGGGCGAGGTGCAGCGACGCCATGGCGCCGACCGCGCGCCGGTTCACTTCCTCGAGCGACCGTTCGTTAAAGGAGCGCAGGCCGGCCTCGAGGTGCGCGACGGGAACCTCGTGGCGGCGCGCCGCGAGCCCGAAGAGCGGGACGGTGTAGGTGTCGCCGAGCAGGACTACCGCATCCACGGGACGGCGGCTGAGCGCCTCGAAGGCGCGGGTGAGCAGGGTACCGACGCGTTCGGCCTCGGGCCGGGGGAGGGTCCAGCGCTCGTCGGGGACGAGGCCCAGGTCTTCGAAGAAGCGGTCGGCGAGTCGGGGGTCGTCGTGCTGACCGGTCGCGATGGTGTGCACGTCGTGCCCGGCGTCGCGGAGCGCGGCGACGACGGGTGCCAGCTTGACGATCTCGGGGCGGGTGCCGAAGGGCACGAGGAGGCGCATCGGGTCAGGACTCGAAGCACTCGGCGTAGTAGCGGGTCATGCGGACCCCGGGTCGCGCCTGCAGGCGCTCGACGCGGATCGGCTCGCCGAGCGCGCCCCGCAGATACTCACCGACCAGGTCGGCGCCGGCGGCGAGGGTGAGGGGCAGGCCGCCGGAGAACCGCGGGTTCACCTCGACGACCGTGGTGGCCCCGCGGTGGACGAAGCCCTGCAGGTTCAAAGCGCCGTGGAGGCCGACCGCGTCGACGGTACGCGCGACTACGACGTGCAGCTCCGGATCCTCGAAGGTCTCGCCCTTCGTGCTGATCCCTGCCTTCGTCGCGAGCCGCCAGCGGGGCACGCAGGCGACCAGTTGGCCGTCTCGGTCGACGAGGAGATCAGCGGTGAACTCGTGGCCGGGCACAACGGTCTGCACGATCGGGTCGGGGGTTCGCCGGCACGCCCAGGTGAGCTCGCCGGGCTCCTCGACGCGATACACGTCGCGCGAGCCGCGACCGAAGCGAGGCTTGACGATCCACGGTCCCCCGACACCGGCCGCGTCGCCCAGGCCGGTGGCGGGGGTCGCGACGCCCGCGTCGGTGAGCACCCCGGCGAACTTCCACTTGTCGAGGCACACGGCGACGCCCGCCGCGGGAGGCAGCCAGATCCCGACGTGGCGGGCGGCCAACGCGTCGGTGAGGTCATGGAGGGCCGCGATCTCCTCGGCGACGGTGGTGATGAGCGCGGCGGGTCGGGTGGCGTCCACGATGCTCAGGAGCGAGTCGCCGAACGCGGGGTCGGACCACCGGGGGACCGTGGCGCGCTCCGACGCGAGTCGCAGACCCACCGCATCGGGGTCGACGTCGACCGCGATGGTGTGGTGGCCGGCGCGGCTCAGCGCGCGCAGCACGGCCACGCCCGCCGCGCCGCCGGCGCCGGTCACCAGGACGCGGGTCACGGCCCGGGTGGGCGGATCGACCCGGGCGCGACCCAATGGATCCCCGAGCCGGTGCCGTACACGTCGGGACTGGTCGGCTCCTCGACGTCGGGGGGAGCCATCACGATGGTCGGCGCATCGGCGGCGTACCCGGCGGCGGGCGGCGACGCGACGGCGATGGGCTCCGCGGTGGTGCTCCCGTCGCCGTTCCCGTTGCTGGTCGGCGCGCGAGGCGACTCGGGGAGGCGGGGCCCGCCCATGTCCGCGAGGCGCGTGATGGCAGGGCCGAGGGTCTTGACCGGGTGGCCTTGGAAGTCGAGCTCCTCGCTGGCCCAGCGGCGCAGGGCGGCGACCCGGGACGGGCCGGTGGGCTCCCATTGGCGGCGGGCGACGGCGAGGGCGATCGAGAGGCGGACCCGGTCGTCGGGCTCACGTTCCATCGCGTGCAGGACCGGGGTGGCGGCGCGCCGCAGGCCGAGATCGATGAAGGACTGTCCGGCCCGGGCGCGCTCCTCGGGCTCCACTGCGCCGGCCAGGTGACCGACGAGGCGGGACGCCTGGCGGTGGTGGGCGAGGGCACGCCACAGGATGGCCAGCAGGCAGGCGGCCGCGCCGGCCGCGAGGAGCAGGGTTTGGGTATCAGGTCGCATGACCGTATTCCTTGAGCAGGGTGCGGTTGCTTGGTAGGAGGACCCACAGGTAGAGGGTGAAGCCGCCGAGCACGTACAGGATCCCGAACGCCGTTCCGACCCAGTCATGGAACGCGGTCAGACCCTGCGCGTTCGTGTGCAGTCCGACGTACATGGAGAGCCCGATCCGAAGGAAGTTGCAGACCAGCACCACCATCGAGGCGGCGGCGAAGGCAGTCAGGCGCCGACGAACCGGGCCCCGGATCACGAACGCGGTGATGGCGCCGAAGCCCAGAATCGCGGCGAGCGCCGAGCACGACGGGCTGATCGTGGCGAGGAACGGTGCCGCGTGCTCGGGGAGGACCAGGATCTGGTGGCCGAAGGCTTCGCTGGCGTTCTGCACGCCGATCGCACCGAACATGAAGGCGAGGACCTTTGCCTCGACGTTGCGCCAGGGGTTGATGAGCAGCCAGAACACCGCGACGGTGGAGGCGAACGCCAAGCCCAACCGGATCAGGACACCGACCATGGAGCGTTTCATGCCACGACGCCGATCGTGCGGGTCTGCCCTTGGCCGGTGCGGGTGGTCTTCACCCACGTGTAGGGGCGGCCCAGGATGCCGTCGAGCCACGACTTCGTACAGACGATCGTGAAGATGACGAACCCGGGGAGGAACAACAAGATGCCGGCCGCGGCCTGCCGGGGGGCGCGACTGACCAGGAGGCCCGACGCCAGCTCGAGGAGCGGCCCGAGGAACAGCAGTGTCGCGACGGGGGTCAGGTCGATGCCGTTGCCCCAGGTCAGGACGCCGCCGGCGCGGAGCGTCACCATGACGAGGCCGAGCATGCAGAAGACCGGCACGTGGTAGACGAGCAGGAACATGGTGGACTCGATCTTGCGAGTCAGGTTGAGGCTCGGGGCGTCCCAGATCCCCCGGCGATACTCTCGCCACACTTGCTGGTGCCCGCGGGCCCAGCGATAGCGCTGACGCCAGAAGCGGCGGAAGGTCGGCACGCTCTCTTCGGTGTCGATGGCGGTGACGTCGAAGCGCACGGAGCGGCCCACCATGATCAGGCGCAGCGTGAGGTCGGTGTCTTCGGTGACGGTGTTCTCGTTCCAGCCGCCGAAGGCACGGATCCAGCTGGACCGCACGGCGCAGTTCGAGCCCCCGTAGGCGGGCAGCTCGAAGAGGGACTGGCGGCCGTACTCGTTGACGAGGTACCCGCAGTAGTAGTCGACCGCGATGCTGCGCGCGAGCCGCGTCTCGTTCGAGTTCCGAACGATGCACCGTCCCTGCACGGCCCCGACGTTCGGGTCGGCGAAGTGGCGGATGAGGCGACGCAGGACGTCGGCGCGGGGCTTGTGGTCAGCGTCGAACACGACGACGACCTCACCGCGGCGGACTCCAAGGCGGCGTTCAGCGCGCCGGACTTGCCCCCGCCCGCGTTCGGTGGCCGGTGGATGCAGCGCAGCACGGGATGGCGACGGACGAGCTCCTCGAGGATCGAGCCGGTGGCGTCGTCTGAGCCATCATCGATGATGATGATCTCATGGCGATCGTCGGGATAGTCGAGGGCCAGGAGCGTGGTCACGAGGCCCTCGATCACGAGCTCCTCGTTGCGACACGGGATCAGGACCGACACGAACGGGTAGTAGCCGAACTCGAAGCCGGACCGGCTGCGCATGTCACCCGGCGCGCCGGAGAGGGCCGAGATGGCGAACGCCAGGTGGCGGACCAAGAAGAGGAGGAACAGCACCGCCAGGAAGGTCACGACGGCGAGGCTCGCGTGTTGCAGGCCGAGCGCGCCGACCAGCAGCAGCCCGAGCCCGAGGAGGAACAGCAGCGTCCAGGGCGAGCCGGCGGATCCGACATGCGCGGCCGGCTGAGCCGGGGTGACGGGTTCCGTCGTGAGCGGGAGGGTGTCGGTGACGACGCTCATGCTCGCCTCGTCCGCAGCCGTCGCGTGCGCCAGAACAAGAGACCGCCGAGCAGGACGGTGACGCTGACGATACCGCCCACCGGACCCCATCTCGCCAGCGTGCTCGACGCGGGCGAGGACGAGCACAGCGGCCCCGGCGTCTGCACTCGTCGACCGCCCAGCGTCCAGGTCAAGCGCTCGGTCTGGCTGGGATCGGCGACCGTGAACACGTTGATCCGCGTGCCGGGCGCGAACGTGCTGGGTTGCCCCCGGTCCATCGGGCCGGGGGAGAAGCCGTTGTCCGGCCCGACCGCCACCGAAGCATCAGCTCCGCCGTTGTCGTAGCCGAAGATCGACCGGGTGACGCCGCCCCGCGACACTGAGCACTCGAGGATTGGCGTGAGCGCCGCCGCGCGCGGGTCGGGCCGCGGCGACGCAGCTGCCGGCGCGGCGACGAGGGCACCGACGAGGACCACCACGCTCACGACGCCAGCGCTGACCGCGCCGACTCGAAAGCGTTGTCCTGGCATGGTGCCGAACCTCCCGGTCACGATCGGAACACTGACGGCTCGGAACCCGGACCGACCTCGGCCCGGCCTCCCAACCACTACAAGCATCGGAGCATCGAGCCTGGGGCTTGAGGGCGGCCGAGGCCTCTGAGCGGCCACAGTGGGCCCTGTGTGCGGCCCTGGGGGCTGTGAGGTGTGTGTGGGTGGGTTCCCCTGCTGATTTGCCGATAATCGCCGTTATGTCAAGTACGTCTCAGGAACGGGTTCCGGGGCGTGGCTCCTCGGGGGCCCTGGCCCGCCTCTCCCCGCCCGCCAGGTCACGGCCGTCCAGGCCCCGGGATTCTCGGGCTGGGTAGCGTGTCGAGCCAGCGAGGCGGGTCGGTCGATAGTCGAAGGCGGGGCCGTCGCGATCCTGGGCCTCGGCGTGGCGTGGGTGCGCCCGACTCCGGCGAATTGGCTGGCGCCAGCCCGCCGACGACCACCACGAGCACGACCGCGCCAACCCCGCCGCCCGGCAGCCTCTACGAGTCCTTCGGCAGCGACGGCGACGGGCTCAGAACATTCCCTTCCAAAGATTCACGATTGGATACAACACTGCGGGGTTCCAAGCTCCTTGTCCGTTTTCTTGGACCTTGACCCCCGTAACGATTGCCGAACCCCAACGCACGATTCCGGACGAGTAAACCTGGCAAGCATTGAACCCCGGATTTACCGGGCATAGATGATTGTCGTAAGCAGAGTAACGAATCTGTACCAAACCATCCGCTCCACATTGCCCCGCGACGTAGTCGAAAATCTCGCAAGGGAGAGAGAGCGGCCATAGGTGGTCCACCGTTTCTAGATCTACTCCGCTGTCCACGTATCCCTGGCCAAGATTTTCAGCCACATTCCAATAGACCGGCACGAGAGGATCCGTTCCGACCGATCCAGGGTTACCGGGAGGGCCAGGAGGCCCCACCCAGAGCACCCGGACCCCCTGGGCCTTCCAGAAGTTGGCGACTGTCGTGGAATCTTCGGTATAGACCTGTGTTTGCGTCCCCCGGTTTTGAGTGCACGGGGGATCCATGCTTCCAACAAAGGTCATCACCACGATGCGAATGTTTGGCACATTCACTGCATCTTGTTGCATTGTCGGGATCCAGTTGCAGATTGCCGAAGCTGCTTGTTGACGGATGACGACGTTCCATCCCGGAGCAGTGAGATTGTCCGAGAGATACGCTTGACCTTGCGTCAAGAAGGAGTCGCCGTAGATGATGATCGTTCCCGGCGCCGAAGGAGGAATGGCGGGGGGAACCGGGACGGGTTCAAGCCCCGAGGCCGTAGAGGCCGTAAGGGCATATGTAAGAACGAATGCCAGAACGAGGAAGAGGATCTTCTTCATCGGTCGTGATCCAATGTCGACGCCTTGATGTCACTCCAATACGAACCCATCGCCAATGTCAGGACGGGTTGGGGAGAAATCACCGTGATGGGCACGCCAGTTGTGTACCACGTTGGTTGTTGACCCCGAGACGTGCAGCAATTTCGGTGCACCAACCGGATCGAGGATCGTGACTTTCACCATGCGATGAACTCGTTGAGAACTGCGGCAACGTTGTTCTCATCAATCCCGGTTTTCTGTGCGTGGTCGACACCGATGGACTGCTCGTGAAGATCGCACTCCGGCGGAGGTGGGTGAGCCAGGCCCGCGCCATCGTGATCTCGTCGGCCGGGGTGGATTCGTCGGGCCTCGGGACCGACCGCGCGGGTGGGGCCTCGTGGCCCAGTCGGTTGGGCGGTGTCACTTGAGCACGAGCCCGCACGTGACGTTCGTCATCGTCCCGGTCATGCCCGCCGCTCGGTCGGACGCGAGGAACGTCGCCACCTCGCCGACGTCGGCGAGCCGGGGGACGCGGCGCAGCACGGCCATGCCTGCGATCATGTCCGCCGCGGTCCGGGGGTCGGGCGCGTTCTCGCCTCCGATCCCCTGGAGCTTCTCCTTCGACAGCGTCTCGGCGACGCCGGCGGTCCAGATGCCACAAACGCGGACACCGTGCGGTCCGACCTCGGCCGCCAGGTATCGCATGAACGACTCGGTCGCGGCGTCGGCCGGTCCGGTGCTGCCCATCCCGGGCATCGCCCCGTCCCCCGAGGCGCTGTTCAGGTGGAGGATCACGCCGGATCCCTGCTCGATCATGCGCCGCGCGGCCGCGCGGGCGGTGAGGAAGCTGCTGCGCAGGCCGTTGACGACGGCGCGCAGGAGGTCGTCCGCGGTCATGTCGACCAGCGGGGTGCCTTGGACGTCGCCGCGTGCGATGAGGTTGAAGGACACGTCGACGCGGCCGGTGTTGGAGACCACGTCCTGGACGTGATCGTCCACCGCCTGCTCATCGAGGGCGTCGACCACGGCCACCTCGGCTGACCCGCCGGCGGACCTGACGTCGTTCGCCACCGCGTCGAGCGTCGCCCGGGTGCGTCCGGCGAGGATGACCGTCGCGCCCTCGCCGGCGAAGGTCCGGGCCACCCCTCCGCCGATCCCGCCGCCGCCGCCGTAGATGATCGCCGTCTTGCCGTCCAGGAGCTGCGTCATGTCCGCCTCCGTGGCTGGATGGTCGCCGAGGTTGTAGGAGATACAACGTCGACTCGCCGGAAGACTCATCGGCGATGCGAGGAGGCCCGGGCGGGGCCGGGCGACGCGCTGCACGCCGGCTGGCGGTTCCGCACCATCGACCGCGACCGGCGCCGAGTCCCCCACCGCGCCGGCTCAACGCCCCTCGCTCGGGTCGACGAAGCAGAAGAGCCGCCGCCCGGGCGCCAGCGAGGGTGGGACGCCGTGGAAGCGGTGGGTCCCGACCGAGAAGGGGGCGTCCTCGACGGTGTCGAACCCGACCTCGTCGAACTGCTCGGCGTCGAACCATTGGCGGATCGGGCCGGTGAGGTCGGGTGGGAGCCGGTGACGGGTCCAGATGACGGTCGCCCCCGCCGCGCAGAGCTCGGGGAGGCCGGCCACGGTGCGGCGGATGTCGTCCTCGGTGATGTTGCCGAAGATGCCGCAGGCCAGGACGAGGTCGGCGGGGACCGCCCCGGCGTAGGAGTCGGTCAGCCCGGCGTCGCCGGGGACGACAGTGACATCGGGAAGGTCGAGACTGGCGAGCGCGGCCCGCGCCGCGGCGACGTTGCGGTCGTCGAGCTCGACCAGGCGGGCGGTGACGTCGTGGCGTCGCGGGTGGTCGGCGAGGACGCCGAGCAGGTCGCGTCCCTGCCCCGCGCACAGGCTGACTGCGTGCAGCGGTCCGGGCGGGGCGTGGTCGAGCGTGTCGCGGATCCGTCGCTGCACGATGCGCAGCCGCTGCGCGAGCCCCGAGCTGGGGTCGTCGTAGGGCTCGTGCCAGGCCCACCAGTCCCGGGTGTCGGACATGGGGCCGGCGGGCGTTCAGCGCGTCGAGGGGAGGGTCACGCTCACGTCGTGGTCGTGGTGGTCGGCGGCGTGATCCCGGTGACGGTCTGGGTCCGGCTGGCCTGGGAGGTGTTGCTCTTGGCGGTGATCGTGTAGGTGTGGGTGTGGCCGTCGCAGGCGAACGGCACCGTGTCCGCCCCGCTCGGGCCCGAGTAGGTCTTGTAGGCGCCGGCCCCGTCGATGGAGAGCACGACCTCGGTCGCGTTGTTCGTCGACCACGAGATCCCGATCGTGGTCGGCGACGAGCAGGTGACGGTGCTGGGCACGTTGAACGAGTTGATGCTCACCGCGGGCGGCGTCGTGGTCGCGGTCGTGGTGGTGGTCGATGCGGGCCGCGTCGAGGTGGTGGACGACGACGCGGTTGTCTTGCCGCTGCTCCCGCCGCCGCTGAGGAGCAAGACGAGGAGCACCACGATGATGATCAGCGCGACCGCGGCGCCGGCCAGGATCCAGGCCAGTCGACGCTTGCGGGCCCGCTCGTCGTCGTAGCCGCCCGGGCCGCCGGGACCACCGGGGCCGCCGGGCGGGCGGCCGCCGGGGGGCAGGTACTGGGTGGAGTCGCCGGCGGGGACGGTCGGGTCCCCGGCGCCGCCGGAGCGGGTGGCGGGTTGGGTCGGCTCGCCGGCCCAACGTTCCGGCTCGTCGCCAGCCCAGCGTTCCATGCGGCGCAGAGCCTACGACACCGGGTCGCGCGTGGCGCGCATCATCGCCGCGCTGGCCCGGCGCTATTCGACGTAGTCCTCGAGGGGCGGGCACGAGCACATGACGTTGCGGTCGCCGTAGGCGTTGTCGATCCGACCGACGGGCACCCAGTACTTGTCGGCTCGCAGCGCCGGAACCGGGAACGCGGCGCGCTCGCGCGGGTAGGGGCGCGCCCAGGGCTCGGCGAGCAGATCGGCCGCGGGGTGGGGTGCGTGACGTAGCGGGCTGTCCTCGAGGGGCCACTCCCCTCGCTCGACGGCGCGGATCTCGGCGCGGATCTCGAGGAGCGCGTCGCAGAACCGGTCGAGCTCGGTCTTCGACTCCGACTCGGTGGGCTCGACCATGAGTGTGCCGGCGACGGGGAACGACATCGTCGGCGCGTGGAAGACGTAGTCGATGAGCCGCTTCGCGACGTCTTCGGCGGTGACGCCGGTCGCGGCGGTGATCGGGCGCAGGTCGAGGATGCACTCGTGCGCGACGAAGCCGTCCGGGCCGGTGTAGAGCACCGGGAACTCGGCAGCGAGGCGGCGGGCCACATAGTTGGCGTTCAAGATCGCGACCAGCGTCGCGGTGCGGAGGCCGTCGGGTCCCATGAGGCGGATGTACGCCCACGAGATGGGCAGGATCCCCGCCGAGCCCCACGGCGCCTCGCTCACCGGGCCGATCCCGGTGGCCGGGCCGGCCTCGGGGACGAGGGGGTGGTTCGGGAGATACGGGGCGAGGTGGGAGCGCACCGCGACCGGGCCGACCCCCGGTCCCCCACCGCCGTGGGGGATGCAGAACGTCTTGTGCAGGTTCAGATGCGACACGTCGGCACCGAACCGGCCGGGCTTGGCCAGCCCGACCAGCGCGTTGAGGTTGGCGCCGTCGAGGTACACCTGGCCGCCGGCGTCGTGCACCACCGCGCAGACATCGCGGATGTGGGCTTCGAACACGCCGTGCGTCGAGGGGTACGTGACCATGAGGGCCGCCAGGCGGGCAGCGTGCTCATGGGCTTGGCGCTTCAGGTCATCGACGTCGACGTTGCCGTCGTCGTCGCAGGCGACCACGACGACCCGCATCCCGGCCATGGCCGCGCTCGCCGCGTTCGTGCCGTGCGCCGACGCGGGGATGAGACAGACGTCGCGGTGCTCGTCGCCGCGGTCGCGGTGGTAGGCGCGGATCGCGAGCAGCCCGGCGAGCTCGCCCTGCGACCCGGCGTTGGGCTGGAGCGACACCGCGTCGTAGCCGGTGATCTCGCCCAGCCATCGTTCGAGGTCGGCGAAGAGCTCCCGGTAGCCGGCGGCCTGCTCGAGCGGCGCGAACGGGTGGAGCTCGGCGAACTCGGGCCAGGTGATCGGGACCATCTCGGTGGTGGCGTTCAGCTTCATGGTGCACGAGCCGAGCGGGATCATCGTTCGGTCGAGCGCGAGGTCGCGATCCGCGAGGCGTCGCAGGTAGCGCAGCAGGTCGGTCTCGGAGTGGTATCGGTCGAAGACGGGGTGAGTCAGGTAGTCGCTGGTGCGCCGCAGCGGGACTGGGAACGCGTCGTCGACGGCGGCGTCGAGCGTGTCGACGTCCGCGGTCACGCCGAAGGCCTCCCACACGGTGGCGACCACCGTGGCGGTGGTCGTCTCGTCGAGGGCGATCCCGATCGTGTCCGGGTCGACGCGCCGCAGGTTCAGCCCGAGCGTCCGGGCGGCCGCGACGACCTCGTCCGCGCGGCCCGGGGCGCGCACGGTGATCGTGTCGAACCAGCACGCGGGCCCGACCTCCACTCCCCCGGCTTCGAGCCCGGCGGCGAGGATGGTGGCGAGGCGATGGACCCGGGCCGCGATCCGGCGCAGCCCGCCGGGCCCGTGGTACACGGCGTAGAGGCCAGCGATGACGCCGAGGAGCACCTGGGCGGTGCAGATGTTGCTGGTGGCCCGCTCGCGGCGGATGTGCTGCTCGCGGGTCTGGAGGGCGAGGCGCAGCGCGGGCCGTCCGGCGTCGTCGACCGAGACGCCGACGAGCCGTCCGGGGAGGCTGCGGCGGTGCGCGTCGCGGACGGCCAGGAAGCCGGCGTGGGGGCCGCCGAAGCCGAGCGGGACGCCGAAGCGCTGCGAGGAGCCGACCACGACGTCGGCGCCCTGCTCGCCGGGCGGCACGAGGAGGGTGCAGGCCAGCAAGTCGGCGGCCACGACGACGAGCGCGCCGCGGGCGTGGAGCGCGGCGATGAGGTCACGCCGGTCGCGCACCGCGCCGCTCGTCCCCGGCTCTTGGAGCAGCACGCCGAACCCACCGACCGCGGGGTCGATGGTTGCGGGGTCGGCGACGAGGACGTCGAGGCCGAGCGCCTCGGCGCGGGTGCGCACGACCGCGACGGTCTGGGGGTGCGCGTCGGGGTCGACGACGAACGTGGTCCCGGCCGCGCCGTTGATCCGGTGGCACAACGCCATCGCCTCGGCGACCGCGGTCGACTCGTCGAGCAGCGACGCGTTCGCCAGGTCCATGCCGGTGAGGTCGGCGACCATGGTCTGGAAGTTCAAGAGCGCCTCGAGGCGGCCCTGGGAGATCTCGGGCTGGTACGGCGTGTATGCCGTGTACCAGGCGGGGTTCTCGAGCACGTTGCGTTGGATGACGGGGGGCGTGACGGTGTTGGAGTACCCGGTGCCGAGCAGCGAGACGAGGACCGTGTTGCGCGACGCGAGGGCCCGGAGCTCCGCGAGGACGGCCGCCTCGGTGGCCGCGGCGGGCAGCTCGAGGGGGTCGTCGGCGCGGATGGCGGGGGGCACGGTCGCGCGGGCGAGCTCGTCGAGTGAGCTCAGACCGAGGGTGGCGAGCATCGCGGTCTGCTCGTCGGCGTCGGGGCCGACGTGGCGGTCCACGAAGCGGGTGAGTTCGAGATCCCGAAGGGTCATGGGTCGCTCTCCGTCGGCGGTCGCGGCGTGCTGGCTCGGGTCACCGGGGTGACCCACCGCTCCCGCGCTGTCGGGGGACCTGAGAGATTCGCCGGACGGGCCGGCTTTCCCCTTCGGTGAGGCGGGACGTCCCGCCTGCTCTCCAGCGTGGCCTCGCCCGGACGGTTCAGGGGCCTGAGAGGTTCCAGGAGTGGTTGCTCCTTCGGCGCCTCGCTGGTGGCGAGGTCTCTCCCGACCGGGGTCAACGACGTGTGGGCGAAGCGTAGCCGGGCTCAGCGCGCCTTCGGCACGAACGGGGTGCGCACGACGCGGGCCGACAGCGGCCGGCCGCGCACGTCGATCTCGACCGGCGCGTCGTCGGGCACGTCGGGGGCGAGGAACGCGAGCGCGATCCCCCGCCCGAGGGTGGGCGAGAAGTTGCCGCTTGTCACCTCGCCGGTCGGCGTGTCGTCCCAGCGCACCGCGCAGCCGGCGCGTGGCACGGCCCGGTCGGCGCCGAGCAAGCCCCGGAGCCGTCGTGTCACGCCCCGGTCGCGCTCGACGAGCAACGGGGCGCGGCCGCGGAAGTCGCCTTTGTCGAAGCGCACGACCCAGCCCAGGCCGGCTTGGAGGGGGGTGATCCCGGGTCCGAGCTCGTGGCCGTGGAGCGGGAACCCGGCCTCGAGACGCAGCGTGTCGCGGGCGCCGAGCCCGGCCGGTCGGATCCCGGCGGTCAGGAGGCCGGCCCAGACGTCGGGGGCCGCGTCGGCCGGGACGTGGAGCTCGACGCCGTCCTCGCCGGTGTACCCGGTGCCGGCCGCGTAGCCGCCAAACCCGTGGTGCAATGGCCCGACCGCGAATCGGGGCACGGCGGCGGCGTCGTCGAGGACGCCGCGGAGCCGCTCGCGGGCGTTGGGGCCCTGGACGGCGAGCACCGCCCGGGAGGTGGTGACGTCGACGAACTCGACCGGGCGATCGACCCGCGCCGCGGCTTCGCGGATGGCGGTGGTGACGCCGGTGGTGTTCGACGCGTTCGGCATCACGAGGAAGTCGTCGTCTCCGACCCACCACACGATGATGTCGTCGACGACGTGCGCGTCGTCGGGGTCGAGCAGGTGGGTGTACTGCGCCCGGCCGGGCCCGATGCGACCCAGATCGTTCGTGAACGCCCACTGCAAGGCGTCGACCGCTCCGGGGCCGGTGACGCGGACCGAGCCCAGGTGCGACACGTCGAAGACGACCGCGTCGTCGCGACACGCCCGGTGTTCCTCGAGCACGCTGGTGTACTGGATCGGCATGTCCCACCCGCCGAACGACGCGAAGCGGGCACCGAGGGCACGGTGGGCGGCGTCGAGGGGGCTGGTGCGGAGCGCGTCGCCCATGCGCGGGAGCCTACGCGGCGTCCCTCAGGCGGTCTCGGCCGCCGCGCTGTCGTCAGGCTCGGCTCGCAGGTCGAGGCGGGCCGGCGCGTCGAGGGGCGGGTCGGCGAGCTGGGAGGGCGGCTCGAGCCCGTACTTGACGAGCAGGTGGAAGTAGTCGCGCTGGTAGAGGACCTTGATCTGGACGTCGAAGAGCTCGCGGAGCCTTCGGGCCTTGCGGTTCTTCTTGGTGACGAGCCGCTGATTCAGCGTCGTGATCTCGATGTAGAGATCGTAGGCGGGCAGATAGAAGTCGGGGGTGAACGCCTGCGCGGTGTTGCCCTCGTGGTCCCGCTCGAGCGTGAAGGTGCGCGGCTCGTAGTCCCACACGATGCCGTAGAAATCGAGGAGCTTGGCGAACTGACGCTCGGAGTTGTGCGCGAAGCGAGTGTCCTCGTGCGGCAGCGTGTCGCCGATGGTCAACCCCCCTGGCTGGCCCGCCGGGCGGGGTGCGCGGCGCGCGCCGCTCGGGTGTCGGGGGGTGCGGTCGGCTCGAGCTCGCGGATGCCGACTTCGAGCTCGTCGACGACGTGACCGAGCGGGACGATGTTCAGCACACCCTGGCCCCGCCGGACCAGGTCGACGAGGTCGTTCCCGTCGCGGGCGAGGACCGAGTCGCCGCCGTTGAGGACCAGGCTGGCGGTCTCCCACGTCACCGTCTCCTCGCGGAGGTAGTCGATGGCGCGCCGGGCGGTTTGGAGCTTCACGCCCGCGTCGAGGAGGCTCTTGATGACCTTGAGGCGGACCAGGTCGCGGTACGAGTAGCGACGCTGGGTGCCGCTGCCGTGTGCGTCGGCGAGCGATGGTCGGACCAGGTCGGTGCGAGCCCAGTAGTCGAGCTGGCGGTACGAGATCCCGACGATGGCGCACACCTGGGGACCGCTGTAGCCGGGCTCCCCCGCCGGGATCTCGGGGGTCGGGGCAGCTCCCGGGCTCGCGTCGTTGCGGCCCGCCCGCGATTGCTCGCCCACCACGTTGCCCTCCCCGAGTCACACCGGCGTAGTTACGCCGCTGTGACGGTACCCGGGCGGCCGGCGGACGTCAACGTTCCTACTCGGAGGCGAAGTCCTCGGGCCGCACCTGGTTCAAGAACTCCCGGAACTCCTGGATCTCGACCTCTTCGTCCTCCTGGTCGAACAGGACCCCGGCTTCCTCCAGGACGGCTTCGTCGGCATAGATCGGGACCGAGTCGGGGTAGCGGGCGGCGAGGGCCAGGGCATCGGAGGGCCGGGACGAGATCCGGCGGACGTCGGCGTCTCCGCCGAGCTCGATCTCGGCGTAGAAGGTGCCGTCGTGCAGCTCGGTGATCACGACCCGCTGGAGGCGGACCGCCATCTCGTCGAGGACGGTCTTGAACAGGTCGTGGGTCATGGGCCGGGGGGTCTCCATGCCCTGGAGCGCGTAGACGATCGCGGTGGCTTCGGGCGGCCCGATGAAGATCGGCAGGTACCGCTGCCCCTCCTCTTCGCGCAGGAGAACGATGGGCTGGTTCGTGGGGACCTCGACGCGGACCCCCACCAGCGACATCTGGATCACTGGCGGCCCTTTCGACCATTACCCCGAGAACTGCGAGTCACCCTAGCAGCGCGGCTTCGGCGCCCCTCACCTGGTGCGCCGGGCCCCGAGTCCCGAGCCGCGGCGCCCGGCGGGCGATCCCGGCCCCCCCGACCGACCCACGGCGGGACGGTCACCGCCGCGTCGGGGGATCGGTGGCGCCGTACGCGTCGACGTACGCGTCGGGGTCGGCGATGACCGCGGCCCGGTCGACGGTGAGCACGACGGGAAGGTTGCGGTACCGCTCGGCGTGGTGGAGGCCGTACCCGACGAGGAACGTGTCGCCGGGGACCTCGATGCCGACGTAGCGCACGTCGAAGGGCACGATCCGACGTTCGACGCGGTCGAGGAGGGCGCAGACGTCGAGGCGGCGGGGCGCGCGCTCCCCCACGTGGCGGAGCAGGTAGGCGATGGTGAGACCGGTGTCGATGAGGTCCTCGACGAGGACCACGTCGCGACCAGCGACGTCGATCGCGAGGTCTTGGAGGATGCGGACCCGTCCGCTGTCGGGCGCGTAGCGGGAGATGGCGAGGAAGTCGATCTGCACGTCGATGGTGCGGATCGCCCGGGCGAGGTCGGCGAGGAACACCAGCGCCCCTTTGAGGACGCCGACGAGGACCACCCCGTCGGGATGGTCGGCGGCGATCCGCTCGGCGAGGGTGTGGACGTGGTCGGCGAGCGCGGCGCGGTCGAGGAGGACCTGACGTTCGAGGCGGGGGGCCGTCACTCGGGACGCTGGTCGCGCAACACGCGCCGCAGCATCAGGGTCCGGAGCTGCGCGCCGCTGCGGGCGAGCTCCTCGAACTCGGCTTGGCGTCGGGCGCGGGCGATCGGGTTGCGCTGCCGGCGGTATGGGAGCAGGACCTGCATGAGGAGGTCGGCTTCCCGGTCGGCGAAGTGCTGGTACATGCGCAGATGGCGGGCGGTGATGCCCCGGGCGTAGAACGGCGCGGCGGCTTGGGCGATCTCGAGGGCTTCCTCGTCGTAGCGGGCGGCGTCGCCGCCGCCGCCGAGGTGGGTGATGAGCCCGAACGCCTCGAGCTCCTCGAGGGCATGGTCGCCGAGCTGCGATTCGCGGAGCAGCTCGACGCGGGTGAGCTGCCCGGTCGGGGTCGGCGTGTCGGTCGGTGCGACCGACACGCCGGGGGCGACGCGCGCGTCGGGCTCCGGGGGCGCGTCGGGCCGGGATGGCCCGTCGTCGAGGGGTTCGGCGGTCCGTTCGAGCGGCAAGGTGAGCGCACTGTCGAGGTGGAAGACGCGTCCGGGGGTGAGCGCGACATCGTCGGGGACCGCGGGTCGGTCGCCGTTGGCGACCTCGAGGGGTGGTGCTCCGCCTCGACCGAACTCGTCGAGGCGTTCCTTGATGACCCGGAGGGGCAAGAAGTGCTCGCGTTGCTGGTAGAGGATCCAGCGGAGCCGTTCGAGGTCGGGCCCGTAGAAGCGCCGGTACCCGGACGGCGTCCGTTCGGGGTCGATGAGACCCTGGCTCTCGAGGAACCGGATCTTCGACACCGTCACGTCGGGGAACTCGTCTTGGAGGTGGGCGAGGACCTCCCCGATCGAGAGGTGAGCCTCGTCGCGAAACGAGGCGGTCACGAGGCAGCCTCGGCTCGCCCTCCGAGCAGGAAGGTGAGCACGAACCGGCCGATCTGGATCTCGGCCACGTCGGTGAGGGCTGCGGTCTCGATGCGCTCGCCGTGCACGTAGGTACCGTTCAGGGACTCGGCGTCGCTGATCTGGTAGCCGGTCGGGCTGCGGGTGATGACGGCGTGACGTCGCGACACGGTGACGTCGTCCAAGAAGAAGTCGGACTCGGGGTGACGCCCGATGTTCGTGGTCTCGGCCTCGAGGGCGTAGGTGCTGCCGGCGTTGGGGCCCCGGCGAACGACGAGGAGCCCCAAGTCGGGGGGTAGGTCGTCGAGGAGGTCGCCGAGCTGCTCCTCGAGCTCCTGGCGGTCCTCGAGCAGGCCGAGCGACGCGGTCGTCTCGTCGGCGTCGCCGAGCGAGGAGCCACACGACGAGCAGAAATTGGCTCCCGGCTCGTTCTCGTGGCCACACCGACGACACTGCACACTATTGAGGGTACTGACGCCCCCCCGGCGCTTCAACGACCCTGCGGGTCAGGCGTTCTCCACGAGGTGCTGGTATGCGGCGGCGTCGAGGAGCGCGTCGAGCTCGCCGGGGTCGGTGATCTGCAGCGTGAAGATCCAGCCCTCACCGTAGGGATCCTGGTTGAGCCGTTCGGGCTGGTCGGTGAGCGTCGCGTTCACCGCGGTGATCTTTCCCGACACCGGCGAGTAGATCTCCGACACCGACTTCGTCGACTCGACCTCGGCGCACGACGCGTTCGCAACGACTTCGAGGCCGACGTCGGGCAGCTGCACGAAGACGACGTCGCCGAGCGCATCTTGGGCGTAGTCGGTGATCCCCACCCGGGCCTCGTCGCCGGTGAGGGTCACCCACTCGTGCTCGGCGCTGTACTTGCGGTCGCTCGGGTACTGCACGGTCTCTCCCCGCTCCGGTGGCGTCGGACCCTAGTGGAGGGCTCGGCGGATGAGGTGGGACTGCTCCTCGGCGAGCTGGCGGGCGCGGGGCTCGTCGGCGGCTTCGGCCCAGACGTGGGTGTGGGGGTCTTCGGGGTCGGGCAGCACGAGGGTCCATCCGTCGGCGGTCTCCACCTTGATCCCGTCGATGAGGACCAGCTCGCCGGGGGGCGGGTGCTCGATGAGTTCGCGCATCACCGCCCCCTTGCGCTCCCACGGTGTGGGCACGGTCTGGTGGACGAGGTGCACGGCCGGCAAGCCGCCCACGATGGTGGAGAGCGAGTGGCCGGTCTCGGCGAGCAGGTCGAGGAGGCGGGCCAGGGTGCCCATCGCGTCGTAGGCGGGCAGGAAGTCGGGCCAGATGAACTCGCCGGCGCTCGACGCGGCGAAGCGGACCCCGCCGGTCGAGGCGGCCTCCATGAGCTCGGCGTCGGCGAGCTTGGTCCAGAGCACCACGCCGCCGGCTCCTTCCACGATGCGGGCCGCTTCGCGGGTGACCGAAACCGGGAGCGCGACCCGCGCGCCGGGGTCCACCTCGACGACCAGGCTCACCAGGGCGAGGAGCGCCTCGGTGTCGGAAAGAATGTGTCCCCGGTCGTCGACGAGGGTGGCGCTCTCGCCGGACGGGTCGACGACGTAGCCGAGGTGGCTGCCCGAGGCGCGCACCAGCTCGGCGAGGCGGGCCAGCTGCGCGGCCGGCTCGGTCGCGGTGACCGCGGCGGTGCTGGCGTACGGGTTCACCGCGAGCACCTCGGCGCCGAGCTTGGCGAGGACCGCCGGCATGACGATCGACGCGGCGCCGAACGAGTAGTCGAGCACGACCTTGAACGGGTGCTCGCGGAGCCGTTCCGAATCCACCGAGCGGTCGAGCGCGGCGCTGTAGAACTCGATGGCGCGGGGCGGGAACACGATGTCGCCGATGTCCCCCGCGAAGGCCCGCCGGTAGTCCTCGCGGTGCAGGAGCCGCTCCACCTTGCGTTGCAGGTTGTGATCGATGTCTCGCCCGTCGGCGTCGAAGAAACGCAGCTCGACGCTGTCGGGGTCGCCGGGGACGAGCCGGACCGTGATGCCGCCGAGGGCGTGGCTGTTCCGGACCTGGAAGCGGGTGAGGGGCACGGTGGCCAGCTCGACGTCTTCGACGGTGACGCCCGCCAGGTTCAAGCCGCCGATCACCGCCCGTTTCAGCGCCCGGGCCACCCGGCTGGTGTCCCGACTGGCGGTGACGACGGCCCCCCGTTTCAACGCGGTCGCGTAGGCCATGGCGACTCGCACCGCGACTTCGGGGGTGATGTCGACGTTGGCGAGGCCGGAGACACCGCGGGGACTGAAGAGCGTGCGGACCCCGCGGGTCTCCCAGACGATCGAGTCGTTCACGACCGCTTCCGCCTCGACGGTCTTGAACGGGTAGATCTTCACCCCCCGGTTCACGACCGCGCTGCGGCCGATGAAGCATTCGTCGCCGATCACGACGCCTTCCTCGAGGCGGGAGTGTTCGCGCAGGTCGCTGGACCGGCCGACGATCGCGCTGCGCAGCGACGCGCCGCGACCCACGTAGACGTGGTCGTGGAGCACCGAGCGGGTCACCGACGCTTCGGCTTTCACGACGACGTCGGTGCCGAGGACGGTGTACTCGGCGAGGTGCGCCCCGGCTTCGACGCGGCAGTTGTCGCCGATGACGACCGGCCCGTCGACGGTGGCTCCGGGGTCGAGCTCGGCGCCTTCGCCGAGCCAGACGCCTTCGCTGAGCTCGAACCCGCCGACGTCGACTTGCACCTTGCCGTCGAGCACGTCGGCGTGGGCGCGCAGATAGGCGTCGACGGTGCCGACGTCCTCCCAGTATCCGTCGGCGACGTGGCCGTGGAGGGCGAGACCCTGGTCGAGCGCGGCGGGGAACACGTCGGCGGAGAAGTCGACGACCTCGCCGCCGGGGATGAAGTCGAAGATCTGCGGCTCGAGGACGAAGATGCCGGTGTTGATGGTGTCGGAGAACACCTGCCCCCACGACGGCTTCTCGAGGAACCGTTCGATGGACCCGTCGGGACGGGTGATCACGATGCCGAACTCGAGCGGGTTCTCGACCCGCTTGAGCCCGATCGAGGCCAGCGCGCCGGTGTCGCGGTGCGCCTTCATCAGGGCGGTCAGGTCGATGTCGGTCAGCACGTCGCCAGAGATCACGAGGAACGTGTCGTCGAGCTCCGCCGAGGCGTTGCGGACCGACCCGGCGGTGCCGAGGGGCTGCTCCTCGGTGGCGTAGCGGATCCGGATCCCGAAGTCGGAGCCGTCCCCGAAGTAGGTGCGGATCTGGTTGGCGAGGTACGCGACGGTCACCACGACGTCGTCGAAGCCGTGCTGGACGAGCAGGGCGAGGATGTGTTCCATCATCGGCCGGTTGACGAGCGGCATCATCGGCTTGGCCTGGTTGCTCGTCAACGGCCGGAGCCGGGTGCCCTCCCCGCCCGCCATAATGACCGCCTTCACGCCGCCACGCTTTCCTCGTGGGCGGCGCGTCCGTCGCGCAGCGCGGCGCGGGCGAGCGGCACGTACGCGGCCACCGCGTAGTAGCCGAGGGCGAGCCCACCGGCGGTACACATCCAGGTCAGGACCTGCACGACGGTGCGGGCCGTCCCGGCGCTGAGCACCTCGACGAGCAAGAAGCCGGGCAAGGCGAACATCAGCAGGAGCGTCCCCGCCTTGCCGACCCATTGCACGTCGATGCGACGGGCGCCCGCCGCGGCGAGGGTGAGGGTGGCCGCCGCGACGATGCCCTCGCGGGCGAGCACCGCCACCCCGACCCAGAGCGGGACGCTGCCCTCGATGAGCAAGGCGAGCGCCGCCGCGAGCAGCAGGACCCGGTCCGCGACCGGGTCGAGCACCTTCCCGAGGTCGCTGCCCTGGTCATAGCGGCGGGCGATCCAGCCGTCGACCCAGTCGGTGGCGCCGAGCGCCCCGAGGAGGCAGAAGGCGGCGAGACGGTCCTGGTCGAAGAGCAGCCAGCAGAACACCGGGACGCAGGCGAGCCGGGCGACGGAGATGAGGTTCGGGACCGTGAGGATCCGCCGGCGAGCCACCGGGCCAGCGTACGCGAGGGCCTCCGAAGGCCCTCAGGGTGCCCAGTCGAGCTGCACCGCGGCGCGGGCGGCGAGAATGGGCCGGATCCGCTCGACGATGACCGCCTGGTGGGCCGGATGCTCCTGGTAGGTGCGCCAGGCCTCGACGGTGTCGAAGTCGGCGACGATCGCGAGGTCGGCGTTGCCCGCGCCGAGGGCGAGGTCGGGGCCGACCGAGTAGGCGCGGATCTCGGGGATCTGGGCGGGCAGCTCGCGCAGCCCCGCGATGACCGCCTCGACGGCGTCGGGGGTGGCGGTGTCGGTCCAGGTGAGGCACACGACGTGGCGCAACACGGCTACTGCAGTCCCGCGTCGGCGCCGCCGTCGACCGGCAGCGCGACGCCGGTCACGAATCCGGCCGCCGCCGAGCACAAGAAGGCGCAGACGGCCCCGAAGTCCGCGGGGCGTCCGGCCCGCCCGGCCGGGATGCCGGCGGTGGCGGCGTCGAGCCCGCCCGCCAGCTCCCGCATGCGGTCGGTGTCGTGGATGCCGGGCTGGAGCGAGTTGACGGTCACCCCGTCGTGGGCGACCTCGCGGGCCAACGTCTTCAAGAAGCCGGTGACCCCCGCCCGGGCGGTATTCGAGAGGATCAGCCCCGGGATCGGCTGGCGCACGGCGATCGAGGTGATCGCGACCACTCTCCCCCAGTGCTGGGCCTGCATCCCGGGCACGGCTTCGCGACACATCGCGATCGTCGAGAGCGCGTTCAGCTCGAACGCCCGCGCGTAGGCCTCGGGGTCCGACACCTGCGCGAATCCCCCCGGCGGCGGGCCTCCCGCGTTCGCGACGAGGATGTCGACGCCGCCCAGCGCGACGCGGGCGTCGCGCACGAACCCGCTCGCGCCGGCCACCGTCGACACGTCGGCGACGATCGGCACCAGCCCCGCGGGGGCGGCGGCGGCCTCGATCGTGGCCCGGTCCCGGCCGCAGATCGCGACGCGGGCCCCCTCGGCGGCGAGCGCCGCCGCGCACGCCCGGCCCAGACCCCGTGACGCGGCCGCGACCGCCGCCCGTCGTCCCTCGAGCTGTAGATCCATCACGTCGCTCCTCGCGGGTGGGTGGGTGGTGCGGTCGGCGTCGGCCAGCTCAGCCGTGGATCGGCCCGTCAGCGTCGCGCAGCGACGGCGCGGCCCGCCCCGTCCGCCGGGCGATGATCTCCGCGCAGATCGCGATCGCGGTCTCCTCGGGGGTGCGGGCACCGAGATCGAGCCCGATCGGCGCCAAGACCCGGCGGACCCCGGCCTCGTCGACGCCGGCTTCGCGCAGCCGCGCGACTCGGCTGGCGTGGGTGCGCCGGCTGCCCATGGCGCCGAGGTACCCGACCCGGGTGGCGAGCGCGGCGACGATCGCCGGCACGTCGAACTTGGCGTCGTGGGTGAGCACGCACACCGCGTCGCGGGGGCCGAGCTCCGAGCCGTGCGCACCGAGGTAGCGGTCGGGCCACTCGCACACGACCTCGTCGGCCATCGGGAACCGGGCTCGCGTCGCGAACACGGCCCGGGCGTCGCACACGGTGACGGAGTAGCCGAGCAGCTTGCCCGCCCGGGCCAGCGCGGCGGTGAAGTCCACCGCACCGAAGATCACCAGCCGCGGCGGCAGCGCGAACGACTCGATGAACACGGTCACGTCCGATTCGCGCGCCTCGCCGTGACGGCCGTAGTGGCGGGTGACGGTGGTGCCACTCTCGAGCGCGCCGAGCGCGTCGCGTGCGACGACCCGGTCGAGGTCGTCGTCGCCCAGCGACCCGACCGATGCCCGCGCTGGTCCGACGAGCAGCTTGTGTCCCACCCCGGTTCCTTCGGTGACGCTCGCCAGCGCGACCGGCTCCTCGGCCCGCAAGGCATCCCGCAAGGCGTCGAAGACCGGCGTGGGCGGGCCAGGTGAGGCGCTCACCAGTCCAGCGGCTCGACGAACACGTGGAGGGTTCCGCCGCAGGTGAGCCCGACCGCGAACGCCTCGTCGTCGGAGTAGCCGAACGTCACGACGCCCCGCTCTCGCTCCCCCGCCAGCACCGCGAGCGCCTCGGTGACCACCGCACCCTCGACGCAGCCGCCGGAGACCGACCCGGCGACCTCACCGGTGTCGCTGACCGCCAGGGCCGCGCCGGGGTCGCGCGGCCCCGAGCCGTCGAGGCCCACCACGCGGGCCACCGCGACCCGGTGACCGGCGGCTCGCCACCGGTCGATGTCGGGAAGCAGGTCGCGCATCTCAGCCCGCCAGGACCGCGACGAGGTCCTCGAGCGCGGCGACCGAGTGTCCGGTCACGAAGTCGTCGACGTGGGGAAGCGCGGCGGCCATCCCCCGCGCCAACGGCGCATAGTCGGCGGTGGCCTTCAACGGGTTCACCCACACCACCCGGTGCGCGACGCGGCGCAGCCGGGCCATCTCGGAGCCGAGCAGCTCGGGGTCGCCGCGGTCCCACCCGTCGGAGAGGATGACGACAATCGCGCCGCGAGCCAGGCCGCGCACACCCCAGCGGTCGTTGAAGGTCCGCAACCCAGCCCCGAGACGGGTGCCGCCCGACCAATCGGTCACCGCACGGCTGGCCGCGGCGAGCGCCTGGTCGGGGTCGCGCGATGAGAGCTCGCGCGTCACCCGGGTGAGGTGCGTGCCGAGCGCGAACGCCTCGACGCGGGTCCCGCCCACCACCGCGGTGTGGAGGAACCGCAGCAGGGCCCGCGCGTACGGCTCCATCGATCCGCTGACGTCGCAGAGCAACACGATGCGGCGGGGACGCTCGGCGGGGGCGCGAAACGCTCGGGTGACGGGCTCGCCGCCCGAGCGCAGCGCATGGCGGACGGTGCGGCGCAGGTCGGGGCGGCCCCGGTCGTGGCGGGTCGGCCGGTGCCGACGCGATCGGCGCCGGGCGCCCACGACCCGCAGATCGGCGATGAGGCGTCGGGCCTCGTCGAGCTCGGCGGGGCTGCACGCGGCGAAGTCCCGGTTGCGGAGCACCTCGGCGGGGCTCCACCGCACCTGCACCGTCAGCGAGTCGGGGTCTCCCGACTCGGGGTCGGGCTCGACGTCGGGATCGTCGGATCCGTCGTCGAGGCCGACGCTCACCACGGTCTTCGGGGCGGGCGGCCCCGGCGCGGCGGGATCCGACCAGAAGGCCTCGAACGCGCGGTCGTACAGCGCGGCGTCCTCGGGTCGGCGCAGCACGACGACCCGCCCCGCCCAGTAAAGGGCGTCGCGATCCTCGAGGCCGACCGCGGCCCACGCCTCCCCGAGCGTGACGGTCGAGCCGACCGGCACTTCGAGGCCGACGCCGCGCAGCACCCGCGCGAAGCCCACGACGAGACGGTCGGTCTCCACGCCCCGCTCAGGCCTCGTGTCCGGCCGCCGCGGTGGCGAGCGTGTCCAGGCCGTGGGCGCGGGCGCGCTGCTGATCCTCCCGGTACTTCAGCACCGTCCCGAGGGTCACGCCGACCGTCTCCTCGTCGAGACGGGTCGCGCCGAGCGCGGCGACGGCCTGCGCCCAGTCGATGGTCTCGGCGACGCCGGGCGGCTTGTAGAGCTCGAGGTCACGCAGCGCTTCCACCGCGCCGGCGACCTGGCGGGCGAGCGCCTCACCGACCCCGGGGGCGCGCAGGCGCAGGATGGCCAGCTCCCGCTCGAAGTCGGGGTGGTCGATCCAGTAGTAGAGGCAGCGGCGCTTCAGCGCGTCGTGCACGTCGCGGGTGCGGTTCGACGTGACGACGACCACTGGCGGGCGCGCAGCGTGGAAGGTGCCCAGCTCGGGGACGGTGATGGAGTAGTCGGCGAGGATCTCGAGGAGGAACGCCTCGAACTCGTCGTCGGCCCGGTCGACCTCGTCGATGAGCAACACCGGCGGTTCCCCATCCTGGGCGGCGATGGCGCGCAGCAGCGGTCGACGTACGAGGAACCGCTCGGAGTACAGCTCGTCCTCGACGATCGGGGCGCCGCCCGCCTCCGCGGCGCGGAGGTGCAGGAGCTGGCGCGAGTAGTCCCACTCGTACACGGCCTGCGCGGCGTCGATCCCCTCGTAGCACTGGAGCCGGACGAGCTCGCCGCCGGTCCAGCAGGCCAGCACCTTCGCCAGCTCGGTCTTGCCGACGCCGGCTTCCCCCTCGAGGAGCAGCGGGCGTTGCAAGGTGAGCGCCAGGAACACCGCCGTGGTGAGGCCCTCGTCGGCCAGGTAGTCGTGGGCGGCGAGGCCGGCGCGCACGTCGTCCACCGACTTGACGGGTTCCATGACCTCGAGCGTATCCGGGGCAGCGCGCGGCTCGGTTTACCGACCGGCCGCGAGTCCCTCCGAGCGGGGGTCGCTGGCCGCGGCGTACCCGGTCGTTTGGCAGCGGATGGCGTGCGCGTGTCCCATGCCCGAGTCGTAGCGCGGTCCCGGCTCGACATCGTGGCCGTGGGCGCGCAGGCCGTCGAGCAGCCCGGGTGGGAAGCGATCCTCGGCGTGGACGCGCCACGACCCGGGATCGACCCGCCAGCGCGGCGCGCCGAGCGCGTCGCCGGGGTCGGCGCCGTCGTCGACGAGATGGGCGAGCAACTGCAGGTGCACGCCGGGTTGCGCGTCGCCGCCCATGCTCCCGAACACGAGCCAGGGGGCGTCGTCGCGCAGCGCGAGGGCAGGGATCAGGGTGTGCAGGGGCCGCTTGGCCGGCGCGAAGGCGTTGGCCCGGTCCGGGTCGAGCGAGAACGAGAACCCGCGGTTGTTGAGGTTGATCCCCCAGTCGGGGACCTGGACCCCCGAGCCGAAGCTCATGAAGTTCGACTGGATCAGGCTGACGAGGAGCCCGTCGCGGTCGGCCGCGCAGAGATAGGCGGTCCCGCCGGGCTGGGCCGCTGCGATCCCCGGGTCGACGGCGACGTCGGGGCGGATGGCGGCGCGCCGCGACGCGAGGAAGTCCTCGGCGAGGAGGTCGGTGGCCGGGCGGGTCATCGCGGCCGGGTCGGTGACGAACCGGTCCCGGTCCGCGAGCGCCTGCTTGAGGGTCTCGACGAGGAGATGCTCGCGTGCGACGCCGGGGGGTGGCAGCGCGAAGCCGTCGAGGATCCGGAGCGCCTCGAGTGCGGTGACGCCCTGGGTCGGCGGGGGCAGCTCGAGGATGTCCACGTCGCGGTACGTCGCCCGGAGCGGCGCCGCCCACTCCCCCGCGTGGGCAGCGAGGTCACCGGGCGCGAGCGCCCCGCCGTGGCGGTGCAGCGTGGCGACGATCGCCTCCCCGATCGGCCCGCGGTAGTACGCGTCGGGACCGTCGCTGGCCAGCGTCTCGATCGTTCGCGCCAAGGCCGGTTGGCGTAGCCACGAGCCGGCCCGCACGTCGGCGTAGACGCCCCGCCACGCATCAAAGTGCTCGACGCGCTGCCGGTACATCCGGGTGCCCTCGGCGAAGACCGGGGCAGCCGCCGCGCTGACCTCGAAGCCGTCCCGGGCGTAGCTCACCGCGTCCTGCGCGAGGGTCGCGAAGTCGCGGGTCCCCCAGCGCTCGAGGAGGTCGAACCATCCCGCCGGACCCCCCGGCACCGTCACCGCGTGCGGTCCGAGGACCGGCATATGCGACGCGCCCGACTCCGCCCGCATGGCGGCGAGGGTGGCGCCGGCCGGCGACCGGCCCGACCCGAGGTAGCCGTGGGGACGGCCGTCCCAGACCAGCGCGAAGAGATCACCGCCGTACCCACACAGATACGGGGCCACCACGCCCAGCGTCAGGTTCGCAGCGATCGCCGCGTCGAGCGCGTTGCCGCCCTGAGCGAGCACGCCGAGGCCCGTCATCGACGCGAGATAGTGCGGCGTGGCGACCGCGGCCCGGGGGTACCGGCGGGCTTGCATCTCGGGGAGGCTACGGGCCCGCGCCGGGGAGCCGCACGGGGGTGGGCGGTGGCCGGTTCGGGTCTCGCCCCGGCCCGCGGATGGTCAGCCGAGGTGGAGCCAGCCCGCGACGGTCTGGAGGACCACCAGCAGGGCGAGCGCGCTCACCGCGACGACCGAGACGGTCGCGACCACCCGGAAGCGCGGCGAGTTCACGGCGTCGCCGAGGACGCTGCGACGGTTGGCGAGGATGAGGATGAAGGCGAGGATCACCGGGGTGATGACCCCGTTCAAGATCTGGGTGTTGATGAGCAGATGGATCAGGTTGCCCGGGATGAGGGCGACCGCCGCCCCCAGCACGATCTGCCCGGTGAAGAGGCCGAGGAACAGTCGAGCCTCCGAGAACCGGCGCGACACCGACCGCTCGGCGCCGACCGCCTCGGCCAGCCCGTAGGCGGTCGAGAGCGGGACGATCGCGGCGGCGAGCGCCGACGCGCCGAGGAGTCCGACCGCGAAGAGCGTGGTCGCGCTCGAGCCGGCCACCGGGGCGAGCGCTCGGGCCGCCTGATCAGCCGAGCTGAGCGCGCCGGTCCCGCCGATCGCCGCGGCAGTGGCGATGATGATGAACATGCTGATGAGGTTGGCGAAGATGACACCGCCGATGGCGTCGACCCGTTCCCGCGGGTAGTCCTCGGGGCCGATCCCACGGTCGCTCACCGCCGCGGCTTGGTAGAGCTGCATATAGGGCGTGATCGTCGTGCCGACCAGCGCGACCGCCAGGAGGACGAACGCGTGACTGGCCACGAAATGCGGCAGCAGCGTGTTCGTCGCGACGGCACCCCAGTTGGGCTTCCCGAGAAACACCGCGACCGGGTAGGCGAGAAAGACCAGCGTGAGGAGCAGGAATACGCGCTCCGCGTACCGGTAGGTGCCGAAGACGACCACCGCCCAGATCGCGATCGCGGCGATCGGGATCGCGATGTAACGGGACACCCCGAAGATCTCGAAGCCCGCGCCGATCCCCGCGAACTCCGAGACCACCAGCCCGAGGTTGGCGATGACCATCAGGACTACCGGGACGGTCGCGACCCGGAGCGAGAACTGCTCGCGGACGAGCGAGATGAGCCCCTCCCCCGAGTAGGCGCCGAGTCGGGCCGCCATCTCCTGGACGACGACGAGCGCGACCGTGACCAGCACCATCAAGAAGAGGGTTCGATAGACGAACTGGGAGCCCGCCGACGCGTAGGTGGCGATCCCGCCCGCGTCGTTGCCCGCGTTCGCCGCGATCACCCCGGGGCCGAGCACGGCGAGGAGCACGACGAACCGTCGCCGCCGTAGCCACTCCCGATTGAACGGGCGGATCATGACAGATGGACGTGGAGGCCGTGTCGGCCGCGAGGCGACACGAGCGCGTCGATGATGTCGTCGGCGAGGATCCGGCCGACGGGTCGTTGCTCGTCGTCGACTACCAGCAGCGAGCTGCGACGCGAATCGGTGAGCCGGTCCACCACCTGGTCGAGTGACGCCGCGGTGTCCACGGTGATCGGGGAACTCGAAGACGCCAGCTCGTCGAGCTGCTGCTCATCCGGGGCGAGGAGCAACTCCAGGATCCGGACGTCGTCGACGAGCCGGCCGTCGCCGTCGACGAGCACGACCGAGTCGAGGTCGTCGCGGTCGTCGGGCGCCTGGGCCAGCTGCGCGCGCACGCTCCCGACCCGGTCCTCGGGTCGGGCGAGGATCAGCCGAGTGGTCATGAGCCCTCCCGCGGTGCGTTCGGGGTACGCGAGGAGGTGCCGCAGACGCACCGCCACCGCGGGCGACATGGCGGCGAGCATCTCCTCGAGCTCGTCGTCATCCAGGTCGCGGAGCGCGTCCGCCGCTTCGTCGGGCTCCATCGCCGCCAACAGCTCGGCGGCGCGGGGCACGGGCAGGTCGCGCAGCAACGCGCGGAGCTCTTCGGGCTCCATCTCCTCGAGGACATCGGCCGCCTCGTCGGGCTCCAACGCCGCGAGGAGCTCGTGGCGTTCGGGGCGGCCGAGCTCCTCGAGCAGGTCGGCGAGCTCACTCGGGCGGAGCCGCAACAGCGACTGGTTCTCGCGCCGCAGCCGCAGCGGCCCGGGCTGAACCCCGAACGGCTGGATCGCGGCCCAGTCGATGACCCGCTCGGGCGTCGGTCGAGCTCGCCAGCGGGCCGGGCCGAGCCGGCGCAGCAGCGACTGGAAACCCACATCGACACCCACCAGACGCCACCCATCCAGCACCTCGGCGAGGTACAGGTCCGACGCGCGCACCACGCGGACGCCGTCGACGTCGACGAGCTGATGGTCCAACACGTCGCCGGCCAGCAGCACCTCACCCTCGCGGCGCTCGAAATCCCGCAGGCTGAACCGGGCCGAGGCCAAGGTCAGGCCGGAACCCTGGGCGTCGGCGAGCTGCTCGACGGGGACGAACGCCAAGCGGCGCGCGACGCGCACGACGAGGCCGGTGACCGGCGGATACGGCTCGCCGTCCCAGCGGGCCACGAGGTCCGAGAGACGACCGACCTCGGCGCCGCCGATGATGCGCACGGGCCGGCCGAGCAGCCCCGCCACGGAGATGAGCGCGTCCGCGATGGCGCGGTTCGCCAGCAGCCGCTCGGTGCGGCGGTCGCGGCGCGTTCGGAGCGCGGCGGCGTTGGGGAACGGGGGACGACGGGCCATGGGGGCCTCCGGGGTCGGGCGGAACATCACCACGCCCGCCGCCCGGGCGGCCACCGAGCGGAAGCTAGCGGAGGTCCGGGCAGGCGGGACGAAGACTGGGACTCGGGGGGTCGCTTCGTCGCCGCATCCGCCTCACCTCCTCCTGTCTGGCACGCCACACACACTCAGCACCGGTCAACACAGGGGAGAATTCTACCCGACAGGGCGAGGTCGGTCGTCGTGAACGTCGGATGTCGCCGTGGGAACGGCCCGACCAACGCCCTGCGATGACGGGCCGCGCCACGCCAATCCGAGCCGTCGCGCGTGACGCGGCGGCGGACGCGATTGCCGCGAGCCGGGATCGCGCCCGGCGGGACCCGCGGTCGTCGCTCCCGGCCGCCGTGGGCTGCGGTGCCGCTCCACGCGCGGGCGGGGCGACGGCCCCGGTCGCCCGGAGACTTGGGGTCGGTGATCGGAGCGATGATGATCGACGTCGTCGGACCAGGAGGGCGCCCCATGGCCATGTCGGTCATCAACCCCGCGACCGAGGAAACGATGCAGACCTTCGAGACCCTGTCCGCGGTCGAGCTCGAGGAACGGCTCGACTGGGCTGCGACCACATTCGCCACCTACCGCCGCACCGACTTCGCCACCCGTGCCACGTGGATGCGAGCGGCGGGTGAGATCTTGGACCGCGACTGCGACACCATCGCCCGCATGATGACCACCGAGATGGGCAAGACCTTCGTCGCCGCGCAGGCCGAGGCCCGCAAGTGCGCGGTGGCATGCCGCTACTACGCCGAACAGGCGGCCGGGTTCCTCGCCGACGAGCCGGCAGACGCCGCCGCGGTCGGCGCCCGGCAGGCCTTCGCTCGCTACGAGCCGTTGGGTCCAGTGCTGGCGGTCATGCCGTGGAACTTCCCGCTGTGGCAAGTCATGCGCTTCGCGGCTCCGGCCCTGATGGCCGGCAACGTCGGACTCTTGAAACACGCGTCGAACGTGCCCCAAACGGCCCTGTTCCTCCAAGACCTCTTCGTCGAGGCCGGATTCCCCGACGGGGCATTCCAAACCCTGCTGATCGGCGCGGACCAGGTCGAGGGAGTGTTGCGCGACCGGCGCGTGGAGGCCGCCACCCTCACCGGGAGCTTGCCGGCCGGACGGTCGGTTGGATCGATCGCGGGGGGCGAGATCAAGACCACCGTCCTGGAGCTGGGGGGCAGCGACGCGTTCATCGTGATGCCCTCGGCGGACCTCGGCCGGGCCGCCGCGGTGGCGACCACGTCACGCTGTCAGAACAACGGGCAGAGCTGCATCTCAGCCAAGCGATTCATCGTCCACCAGGCGGTGGCCGCGGACTTCCAGCAACGCTTCGTCGCCCAGATGGCCGCGCTTCGGGTGGGCGACCCGATGAATACCGACACCGATGTAGGTCCGCTCGCCACCGCGGCCGGTCGTGACGACGTCGAGGCGCTGGTCCGCGACGCGGTCGAGCGGGGCGCGCGCGTCCTGTGCGGCGGACATCGTCCTGACCGTCCGGGCTGGTATTACCCGCCGACAGTCATCACCGACATCACACCCGCGATGCGCATGTACCACGAAGAGGTCTTCGGCCCAGTCGCGCAGCTCTACCGGGTCCACAGCATCGACGAGGCGGTCGCGCTTGCCAACGACACCGACTTCGGTCTCGGCTCGAACGCGTGGACCGACGATCCTGCCGAACAGGACCGCTTCGTGCGGGACCTCGAGGCCGGCGCGGTATTCGTGAACGGGATGACGACCTCGTATCCCGAGCTGCCGTTCGGCGGCGTGAAGACCTCGGGCTACGGCCGAGAACTCTCCCGGCATGGGATCCGCGAGTTCTGCAACCTCAAGACGGTCTGGATCGGCGCCGAGTCCCGCCGCTCGGAGACGGTCACCGAGACGGAGTGAACCCGCCCCGGTCCGCTCGACGCACTAGGGCAGCGAGGTCGGCGCGACGAAGTGCGGCCCATAGTTCTGGATCGTGTGCGGGGGCGGCTGCTGAGGTGGGGTGATGAACGGGGACACGTTGGTGCTGTACACGATCATCGGGTTCGCCGACAGCGGGTTCAAACTGAACGCGCCGTAGGAGTCCACCGTGTTGTCCGGGGTGTCGGCGACTTGGGGAGGGACGTAGGTAAACGGGCCCCAGGGGTCCGGGGCGGTGAACACCGAGACGTCAGCGCTAAACACGTCAGCCGACTTGGCGGTGGCGAGGTACTCCCCGCCGCGGTACGGGAGCACCCAGGGATGCGCCGCCGGCGCCTCGTCTGGCAGCCCGGAGGCGCCCAGCGCGAAATAGCGGGCGGGTGTATTGATCCACGTCGTGGGCTGCGCCGACGTCGGATCAGCAACCCAGTTGGCGGGATCGGTCAGGGTTCCCGGATCGGCGGTTCCATTCCAGAACTGCCACTGGCTCGGCGTGGTCAGGATCTGGCTCAGCGGAGCGCGGGCCACGTAGACGTTCTCGGTGTTGTTGCTTCCGTAGAGATAGACGTCCCCGTGGTCGAGGAGCGCCGTGCTGCCATACGGAACGGCGGCGTTGAAGGCGAACGGCAGCGGCTGCACGCTCTGGAGCTGGAGGGACGGCAAAGCGAACGTCGCCACGTCGAAGCCGGCCTCGGTGAAGAACAGCGGAGCGGGTGCTGCCTGCATGCGCCAGGCGAAGACGTGCAGCGTGTTGGTGGTGGGGTCCACGACGGCCGCCGCGGGCCAGTACCACTCGTTCGCGGTCGGGTTCGGGATGAGCTCTCGGCGGGCCAGCGGCGCGCCGCCCATGAGGGGCGCGAAGCATGCCCCGGTCTGGACCACGAAGCTGTTGTGGATGAGGGGGTCGGCCGTCTCGATCGCCCCACCCGGGTCGACCTTGCCGACGAAGGTGTCGCCGAACATCCAGACCGTCCGACCGTCGGGCAGGGTCGCGGGGATCGCGCCGTCGGCCGAGGCCCACTCGGTGTAGGTGGTGCGCAGGGCGTCGAAGTCGGCCTGGTAGTCGGCCGGTGCCACGGGGGCGGTCGGGGCGCAGTACTGCGAGACCGGCTGCGGCGGCGGAGGGGGCGGGATGACCGGCCGGCACGCCGCCGCGACGAGGGCGAGGCCGCCGATGAGCAGCACGGCACCCCGACGCCGCGAGCGAGGCGCAGCCCGGCGTGGCCCACGGCGGGACTGCTGATCCGCGTGCACCCAGGTCCTCCGCTGGCTCGACGCCGTGGTCTTCGTGCCCGCCGGGGCGCGAAACGCTCGCCGCGACTCCCCCAGTGTGACCGCTCCGGGGTGGGCTCGTGGACACGGACCCGTGTGTGTTGTGTTACGGCGCCTCAGCCGGTCGGGTTAAGGGCTCACGCGAGGAGCCCCGGCACTCGCTGGCCAGGGATCGCTCGACCCGCTCGCGCCGATTGGGGGCTTATCGGACGTGGTGGGCGAAGAAGGTGAGCATCAGATCGGTGGCGCTGATCTCGTGGGTCACCGGTCCGAGCTTCGGGATGGTCAGGGCACCCGGCCAGGTGTGGCCACCCCCAACGATCGTGTAGAGGAGCACCGAGGTGCCGTCGGAGCAGTGGGGGTAGTCGGTGAGCATCACCTGGGGCCGCACCGCGCGGGTCGTCGGTCGAATGGCGCATCGGTCGTGGCGGGCCCATTTGGCGACGCTGGTCGTCACCGGGTCGAGCACCTCGCCGGACAGCACGCCGGTCGGACGTCCCCCGCCGTAGGCGACGGTCAGGTCGTCGGTGCCGTGAAAGGCGAGCACCGCGAGGGGCGTCCCCGGCCGCGGGCAGCCCGCAAACAGGTTCACTCCGGCCACGGGGGCGATGGCGGCCAGCTGACGGGTGAGGACGCAGCCGAGGTAGCTCGACAGGCCCGCCCCGTTCGAGATTCCGGTCGCGTAGACGCGGCGGGGATCGACGCAGGTCTTGGCCTCGAGGTGGCGGATGAGCGCGCGGGTCAAGCCGACGTCGTCGGGTTGAGCAAGCTTCGGGAAGATGTTCCAGAACGCCGGCGTGCCAGTGCCTTGGGGGGTGGCCACCACGAAGCCGTGGGCGGGGCCAGCCTGCTCAAGCTGACTGTAGATGGCCTGCTCGACAGCATCCGAGCCGTACCCGTGGAAGTTCAAAATGAGGGGGAGCAGTCGGCGGGTCGGGTCCGCCGGGACCGCGAGCCGGTAGGTCCGCAGCGTCTCGTCGACGGTGATGACCTGCGAGGTCTGGCCGCCCACGACCGATGTCGAGCACGCGTTGGCGGTGCGGGTCGCCGCAGCCGCCGACCCGGGACGGGCCACCCCGACGCTGACTGCACCGACCGCGACGAGTGCACCCAGTGCACTGAGCGCGAGTCGCCGCGGTCCGCCGCGTGGTCGAGCATGGCTCACGGATCGACGCTAACGCCGCCGGCGTACCCTGGTCGTTGGTCAGCGGCCGAGCCGCGCATCGGCACGCGAGCGAGCGGCCCGCCACCCCGACACTCGAATGCCGGTGGCGCGGGCCGCGTCGCTCGGCTGGATCAGTAGCCCATCCCACCCGACGAGCCAGACCCGGAGCTCGGGGAGCTCGGGACCGCGGTCGTGGTAGTCGGCGCGGCGGTCATGACGACCTGGCCGGTGGCGGAGAGCACGTGCCAGATGTTGTTGGCGAAATTCTGGCCCCTCACGTCACCCGCGGCGGTGTCCTGAGAGAACTCGTACAGCGGGTGGCCCGCGTAGACGACCTGAGCTCCGTTCGGTCCGTTGAGAACGGAAAGCTGCGACTGGGTCACGCCGCCGCCGCCAACCGGTTGGCCCGCCACCGTGAGCGGCGGCCACAGCATCGCGCAGGCGCCAGTGCACCTACTCATGGTCGGGGTGTCCTCGTCGAGCTCGTAGAGGGTGCGGCCGTTCGCCGCGACGAGGATCGTGCCCAGCGACGAGTTCGCGGTCATGACCGTGGCCGGAGCGGTCGTGGTGGTCGGACTCGACGCAGACTTCGCCGCCGGCTTGGCGGAGACGCTGCTCCCGCCCCCGCCGCACGCGGCCAGGACGCCGCTCATGCCGAGCAACACGAGGACCATCAATCCCTTCTTCACGGTGTTCCTCCCGATGGGCGCTGTCGGGGGAACTACGGGCCAACGCCGCGAATGGTTTGCGCCCGATCCACGATCAGGTGGGGTGAGCCGCAACCCGGCCCACCGGAAGACCCACGATCACGCGCCGCGGATCCGAACCGCGTCGGCCCCGGTGGACCCGACCGGAGCCTCCCAGGCGATGGGCCGCAGCGTCGGTTCGGGTGCCGCCAGGGGCATCCACGCCTGTCGCCGGCGCAAACGTCCCAGTCGGCGAACGTCGAGCAGATCGGCGATCATCGAGGGCTGCGCCGACCCGATCAGGCATGCGCCGGCGAGTCCGCCGGCTCCCACCCAGCCTGGCCCAGCAAGGACCGCGATGGCCAGACCAAGCGCGGCCCAGCTCAGCGCCCAGATGAGCCAGAACAGGCGGGCGTGTTCGGCTGCCTCACGCCAAGCCCGTCGAGGCTGGACGACCAAGGCCGCGACGGCGACGAGCACGACCCCGAGCGCGGCAGCCGCGAGGACCGTGGGTGTCATCGTCGTCATCCCCGGTTCGCCAAAGCCCCGCGGTGGCCGGCCTTCGCGTCGAGGGATTGGCGAGTCGGCCTGTTCCGCACGACCATGGCTTCGGCCGACGAGCAGGGGGACTGAAGCCGCACGCTCCCCTCGGCTCACACGGTCGACCGGTGACGCGCCGTTCTGTCTCGGGTCGGGCTCCCGGGACTCGAACCCGGGACCTTCGCTCCCCCAGCCTCCGTCGGCGCGTCCGTTGCCGCCAGTGCGTCCAGCCGGCGCGATGGGCCAGCGCAAGCGTTCCCGCCGGAGCGAGCCGGGCCGGTTCAGCGCGGAGCACGGCACCCCGCCCGGGCCGCCCACCCACCCCGGTCATCACGCCGTGGCCCGCGGGGGAGCAGCCCGAGATTTAGGCTTGCTCAATGTTCGGTGGCGCCACCAGTTCCGGTGAGATGTACCACGACGGCTCACGGGAGCTCCAGGACCGGTTCGACAGCCGGCGCATCGCCGACCGCCTCGAGCAGATCACTGTGCACGACACGTTCACGGCCGACGATCGCGAGTTCATCGGTCGCTGCTCGATGTTCTTCTTAGCGACCGCAGACCGCGACGGCTGGCCCGAGTGCTCGTACAAGGGTGGGCAGCCCGGCTTCGTGCAGGTGCTCGACGACCACACCCTGGCGTTCCCAAGTTACGACGGCAACGGCATGTTCCGCAGCCTCGGCAATGTCCTCGTGAACCCGAGAGTTGGTGTCCTCTTCATCGACTTCGAACGACCGAACCGCATGCGGATCAACGGAGTCGCCTCGCTACATGATGACGCTGAGCTGCTGGCGGCTTTCGAGGGCGCACAACTGGTGGTGCGGATCCGCGCCGATCGGATCTTCCCGAACTGTCCGCGCTATATCCACAAGCTGGCGATGGTCGAGCACTCGGTATTTTCGCCCCGACCCGGTCACGTGCCGCCCGTGCCTGACTGGAAACAGATGGACATCTTCCGCGACTACCTCCCGGGCACACCCCAAACGAGCACGCCATGAGCAAGGTCACGCAGCAGAACTCCATTCGATAGAGCCCTGCGTCCCACCGTGGCGCGAACCCGTGCCGCGTCATAGAGGGCGTCGCACGACACCTCGCCGTCGGTGTCCGCGACGATCGGGACCGGTCTGGGGCCACCACCGACCCGCCGCTACCAGCGCGGGGCGGTCACGATCCTGTCCAGGCGCCGGCCCCGGCGTTCGATCGTGCCGTGCGTCAGGGCGTCCGGCCGAGGACCGCCAACAGGGTGTCCTGGCGGTCGGCGTTCGGGGGAGCGTCGTGACGGGCGCCGAACATGCCGCTTCCGATCAGCAGGTCGCGTTGAGGCTCGACGACGGTCCAGCAAGCCTCGACGAGGTGGGGATCGAGCCTCGTGTCCTGGCCGGTGGCCTGCGCGAGGTCCCAGCCGTGGATCAGCACATCGAGGAACCGATGACCGGCGTAGACCTCGCCCGGCACGGGCCCGTACGACACCGCGCACGGGGCCTCCATGGCTCCCGGGGCGCGAAACGCGCCGTCGGCCAAGCGGCCCGACTCGTCGTAAGCGTCGAGCGGATCGTCGCCCAGCACGTCGCCGTCGAGGCGGTCGCCGACCTCGGCGATCGATTTGCCGCGGGCCAACTCAGCGGCCCAGAAGTTGCCCGCGACGACGTGGTTAGCGAGCTCGCGCACCGTCCAGCCTTCGCACGGCGACCCGGCGTCCCAATCACCGGCGCCGATGCCTTCCATGTAACGGCGCGTCGACGCGAGGGCGCTGGCGTGCAGGTCGGGCAGATCGAGTCCCATGGAGACCCCCTCTCAACTGCAGCGCCTCGCACGCTACTCGGATGCTCGAACCCCGAGCCCGAGGTGGGTCGGTTCGGTGGAGCCCGGATCCCGGGGGGTCAGGTGGGCGGTCGGCTCGCCGCCCGCGGTCGAAACACAAGCCGCTCGTCGCATCAAGTGGTGCTTCTCCTCGAAGGCCACGTGCAGTGAACTGGACCTTGTGGTCGGGCTGCCGGACTCGAACCCGGGTTTTCGAGAAGAGGGTCGGGGTGGCCGGGGTCCCATCATTGCCACTGCACGGCCTGAGGCATACCCACGCCACGCTCGGGCTAGCCGCGGGGGTCGAGCCGAAGGTCATGCAAGAAAGGCTCGGCCACGCGTCCATCGGAATCACGCTCGACCTGTACTCGCACGTCGCCCCCGGCATGCAGGAGGAGGGTGCCGAGCGACTCTGCTCGACCGTCGTCGCCTAGGACCAGTTCTCGAGCACAATACGCAGCGCTTCCCGCAACAGTTCATTGACGTAGTCCACGGTGAGGCCATTCAGCAGCCTCTCACTGCTCCCGAGCCCGCCACCGTCGGCGGCAATCTGGATCTCGACGGTTTGGTGAGCGACGACCGGCCTGAACTTCAACGCGGTACGCGAGAACTGTCTGCCCTTCGGCTGGAGTTCAAGCTCTATCAGGGGGTTGTTACCCGTCCCAACGTCAACCTCAGCTGAGTGGCCCCGCGCGCGCAGGCGTTGGGCGAAACTATCGAGCGTCGGCTGCGCGGTGGAGCGAATCCACGCTATGAAGCTCTGTTGAAACTCCGCAGCAGCCTGGCTGCGCTCATCTGTGTGCTGCTGTGCCGCCTGACTGTCGCGGTCGTACTTGTCGAGGAGGTCGTCAAGTTCATCCGCCATTGGATCTCCGATCGCGCTGACAATCTGCTGACATCGGGTCCCGCACCGGTTGCCGGAATGGCCGGGAACCATTGTGATCTTTGGTCGGGCTGCCGGGACTCGAACCCGGGACCTTCGGTCCCCCAGTCTCCCGAACTGCGTCTTTCCAGTGCGAACGCGTCCGGCCCGTACATGCTGACCTGCGGAGACGTTCCAGCGCGTACGAACACGTGTTCACGCGTCCGTACGATTCCAGTGAGTCCCGTGACACTTTCGTGACACCGTTTCCGAGTCCGTGCGTACGCGACGTTCGTCGGTCTTCGGACTGATGAGCTGGAGTCGGCGGGGGTGTATGTCGGCGGGGGGACTTGAGCAAAACCCGACGCCCGTCCGCGCTAATCCGGGCCAGTCCGCGAAACCGTTAGTTCATGCGGGAAACGAGGCTGATGGCCGACCGCTCGTGACGGCCCGTTCGGGTTTGTCCGGGGCTGCCTAGTGAGTTCGGAGTGACTCGGACCCGTTCCCGCGTCACTCGAGCTTTCAGCCCTTCCCAAGATTACAGGTCTGGCAAAGGGACCGGAGATTGCCCGCGTCCGTCTTTCCGCCGCGAGCTTCGCGACCTTGTGATCAACGTGGAGCGTGCATCCGAGGTCCGTTGCCGGGCTCGCGAAGTAGTCATCGTCAGACCAGCGGCGCCCCAGCGGCACTGGCGAGAGCGCCGCTTCCCGACGCCCCGCGTTCCGCGAGCCGGAGCGTCTCTCGACCGCAGACGCCTTGACCGCTGTCGCGTGCTCATCGAACTGTCTGCGGGGAAGCGACGTTGTGCCAAGGATTCCCGCGACGCGCCTCAACTCAGCACGCATCTGTCCGTTCGTAATGCCTCGCGCTGGCTGGGTCCGCATCCTCTCACTAACTGCTCGACCCCCATACCGTTGAGCCAGATCGGCGGCTCGGAGCGCCTCTCGCCACGTGCCGAAACGTCGAGTGATCGTGCTGCTGCTGACCTGCACGAACATGGTGCCGGAGCGGCGATTGTCACCCTATGTACACGCGCTGCAGGGCGAGCTGCTTCTCTCCTGAGGCATCGACCGGCGGCTACCTGATCTTGGCAGTGCCGGTCGCGAGGAGGCGCGATGACACAACTTCCCTCGCCCGACTGCTGCGCTTCAGCGGAACGGCGTCGCAAAGCCCGTTGATTCCGTGGTTGAGACTCATCACTCGGGCGTGTTGGGGAGCGTTCGGGGGGTGAAGAGGATCTCGTCGATGAGCGCGAGTACCCGGGCGATGTCGAGGGGCTTGGTCAGGTAGTCGCGTGCGCCGGCGGCGAGGAGGCGTCGGATCTGCCGTGGTGTGGCGTCGGCGCTGACAATGACGACGGGAATGTCGGCGGTCACGGGGTCGCCGTGGAGTCGCAGCAGCGCGTCGTGGCCGTCGAGGTCGGGGAGGTGCAGGTCGAGCAGGACGAGGTCGGGTCGGTGCTCGCGGGCGCGCTCGAGGCCCTCCAGCCCGTGCGTGGCGGAGAGAAGGGTGATGGAGGGCCGCCGGGCGAGGAGGTGCTCGACAACTCGAAGGTTCGAGAAGTTGTCCTCGATGTAGAGCACGGTCCGGGGTGGCGCGGTGCTCAGTCGGAGGGCGTGCTGCGCTGGCTCGATGTCTTGGTGTTCGGCTGCGGCGGCGAGCGGCTCGTCGACCACGGAAAGCGCGATGGTGAAGGTGGTGCCAATGCCGACGCGGCTGGCTGCGCGCAGGGTGCCGCCCATGGCTTCGGTCAGTCCCTTGGCGAGCGCGAGGCCGATGCCGGTGCCTTCGATGTCGGATTGCTCAGCACCGAGTCGCTCGAAGGGCTGGAAAAGCAACTCGAGCCGGTCGGATGCGATGCCGCGGCCGGTGTCGACGACGTGTATCAGGAGCTGGCCGTCGGCTTGCTCGCACGTGACGGTGACCGATCCGTCGGGCAGGTTGTACTTGATGGCGTTGGTGAGCAGGTTGACGAGCACTTGCTTGAGGCGCTGGCGATCGGCGTAGACGTGGGCATCACAGCCGGTCTCCACGCTGAGCGTCACGGCGTGTTCGGTGGCCATCCCCTCGACGAGCTCAACAGCCTCGTGGATCCCGGTGAGCACGAGCACTGGCTCATTGGACAGCGCGAGACGGCCGGTCTCGATGCGGGAGAGATTGAGGACGTCGTTGATGAGATCGAGGGGGTGCCGGCCAGCCCTCAGGATCTGCGCAATGCTCTCCCGCTGCGCGTCGGTAGCGTCGTCGAGTTCGAGGAGCTGCGCGAAGCCCAGTACCGCGTTGAGCGGTGTGCGGAGCTCGTGGCTCATGTGTGACAAGAAATCGCTCTTGGCGTTACTCGCGCGCTCGGCCGCGGCACGCGCCTCTTCCACCGCGGCCGCGGCGGCCACGCGCTCGGTGATGTCGCGCACGACGCCGGTGAACAGCCGCCTTACACCGGACTCGACCTCGCTCACCGCCAACTCGAGCGGGAACGTGGTCCCGTCCCTGCGCCGGCCCTCCACCTCCCGGCCGATGCCGATGATCCTGCGCTCCCCTGTCTCCAGGTACCGCGCGAGATATCCATCGTGCTCGCTGTGGTACGGCTCGGGCATCAACATCTTCACGTTGCGGCCGACGACTTCGTCGGACGCGTAGCCGAAGATCCGCTCGGCCGCCAAGTTGACGGCCACGACCAGACCCTCGGCGTCGATCACGACGATCCCGCTCATCGCGGTGTCGAGCACGGAACGGGCCCGCGCCTCGCTCTCGCGCAGCGCGACTTCGAGCGCCTTGCGTGCGGTGACGTCGCGCGCAATCGCGTACACCACTTCGTCGAGGGGCGATGCGTTCCACTGCAGCCATCGGTAGGAGCCGTCGCGGCACCGGTAGCGGTTCTCGAACTCGATTGCCGACTCCCCAAGCGCCTGGCGCTCGAACTGCGCTGAGGTCTCCTCGACGTCGTCGGGATGCACGAAACTCATGAACGGTTGTGACCGCAGCTCCTCCAACTCCCAGCCGAGCACGTCGCGCCACGCGGCATTGACCACTTGGAAGACACCATCCGCGCCGGCGACGACCATCAGATCAGACGATCGCAGGAAGAACTGCTCGAAATCAACACCAGCTTCATCTGGGGTGAGGCCCACGCCATTCATTGTGGCCGAGGAGTCGCGACGGATCGTGCAAATCCCGTTCGGGGCTTGTAATATTTGGAGCCTCTTTTCTGATCCGTCACCCCTCGGGAGGGGCCTGGTGGAGGAGGGGGAGCCAATGGACCAGGGAACTGACGCCGAAGCGGACGAGCTCGTCGTCTTGATCGTCGACGATGACGAACCGACCCGGCAGCTCTTCGCGGCGGCCCTTGCACGAGCGGGCTTTGCGACCCGCGCGGCTGCGGAGGGGCGAGACGTGCTCGACATCGTGAGTGACGAGCCGGTCGGGGTGGTCCTGCTCGATGACCGCATGCCGGGCATGAGCGGCCTCGAGGTGCTGGCCGAGCTACGGAGCTCTCCGGGCGGGGCGACGCTGCCGGTGATCTTCGTGACGGGGCAAGACGAGCTCGACGACCGGATCCGCGGCCTGGAGGCGGGCGCCAACGACTATCTCACCAAGCCGGTCGAGCTCGTCGAGCTCGTGGCCCGGGTGCGCGCGCAACTCCGGGCCAAAGCCGCGTCGACAACCACGGTCGATGACTTGGAGCGACGCCTTGACGCGGTGATGCTGCTGCGCCGCATCGCTCGCGCCGAGACCGCCGAGCTCACCGCGCGCGAGGTGTGCGCCGAGCTGACCCGACTCGAAGGCATCGACGGCGCGGCGGTGATGGTGGTTCGCGGCGGCCGCGCGGTGGTGCCGCTCGCCGTGTACGGCGCACTCGAAGTCGAGCTCGTGCCCGGGGCGCCACTGGGGGAGGCCGTGGCCCCGCAGCTGGCGCGTCGGCTGCGGCACGGACCCTGGATCGAGCACTCCGAGTCGGACATGGGACCGCGAAACTCCGGGGTGTTCTCGCTCGCCACGATCGAGCGACTTGCCGTCGCGCCACTCGAGGGACGCGACGGTCCACTCGGCGCGCTCCTTCTCGCCGGCGATGGCAGCGCGAGCGCCGCACCTAGCGTGCTTAGCGCGGCGATCGACTTCGCAACTGTGGTGAGCACGCTCATCGCCCCCGACCTCGAGCGCCAAGAGGCCCTCGACGAGAGCCGGTCCGCGCTGCGTCGGGTTGTCAGCACCGGCGCGTTCGTTCCTCACTACCAGCCCGTCGTCGATCTCACCAGCGACGTCCTCGTCGGCTACGAGGCCCTCACGCGCTGGAGCGACGGCACCCGTCCCGACGTTCGCTTCGCGGAGGCCAAGGCGCTCGGCATCGGTGTCGAGGTCGAGCGGGCCACGCTCCAGGCGCTGGTCCGAGACGCCCGCGGATTCGACACGACCCTGTGGCTGAGCCTCAACGTCTCCGCCGACCTGATCCTGAGCGGGTCACTCGATGATCTGGTGGCGAAGCAGAACCAGCCGATCGTCCTCGAGCTCACCGAGCACGAACCCGTCGAGGACTACCCGCGCCTCCAACACGCCGTACGGGCAATCCCCGATGTGCGTCTCTCTGTGGACGACGCCGGCGCCGGCTACGCCAGCATGCGCCACATCCTGGACCTGCGCCCCGACTTCGTGAAGCTCGACATCAGCTGGGTCCGCGATCTCAACACCGACAGCGCCCGCCAAGCGCTCACCGCCGGCATGGTCGGCTTCGCCGCCGAGCTCGGCTGCACCCTCATCGCCGAAGGCATCGAGACCGAAGCCGAGCGGGCCGCCCTCGAACACCTCGGCGTGACCCTCGGCCAGGGCTACCTGCTCGGACGACCCGCACCCGCCGGCCAGCCGACTGTCTGAACCGCCCCGGGTTTGATGGAGACTCGGACGGTTGGGTTCAGGCCGCGATGGCCTTGGGGTTGTGACGGTAGTAGGCGGCTTCGAATTCGGCTGGTGGCACGTTGTTGGCGCCTCCGTGGAGTCGCTGGTGGTTGAACCAGTGGATGTAGTCGAGGCTGGCGATCTCGAGATCGTCGAAGCCCCGCCAGGGTCCGCGTCGGTGGATGAGTTCGGTCTTGAACAGGCCGACGTGGATTCGACGACGGCGTTGTCGTAGCTGTCTCCGCGGAAACCGACCGAGGCGACGGCGCCTTCGTCGGCGAGGCGTTCCGTGTAGCGGATCGAGAGGTATTGCTTGGGTTCAAGGAGTCGACGCAACACTGCCTTTAGGTCGACATCGTAGGAGCTCATCGAGAGCTTCGGCGGGAGTCTTCCATCCCAGGGTCTTGCGTGGCCGCGTATTGAGCGCGATCGCGACGGCGTCGAGGTCATCCCGACTGTGTCGGCTGAGGTCGGTGCCCTTTGGGAAGTATTGGCGCAACAGGCCGTTGGTGTTCTCGTTCGTGCCGCGCTGCCATGGGCTGTGGGGGTCGCACAAGTAGATGTCGAGACCGATGTCGATGCGCAGCTGGGCGTGCTAGGGCCATCTCGGCTCCTTGATCCCACGTGAGCGAGCGACGCAGCTGGTCGGGCAGCGTGGTGATCGAACCCGCGATGGCATCTCGGACGGCTTCGGCCCCATGGCCTGCGAGCGCCGGGCCGGTCACCGTCATCGATCTCGGCCTGACGAAACCAACGACGCAGCGTCTCCGTCGTCGGCCCAAACTTCTCAGCGATCGAACAGATCGCCTCCCACTGCGAGCTGTACTCGCCCTGATGGTCCAACACCATCCGGACCGCACGCTCCCGTAGCTCCCGCGGATATCGATGTGGCATGACTCCATCCTCTCAAGGACTGGAGCCTCCAAGAATCCCGGGGCGGTTCAAGCAACTCAGCGCAGGAGACCACTCCCAGGCCTCGCCAACCCAACTACCCGATGGAAACACCCCTTGCAGGTCCACTCCTTACCAGGCGTGACCTGCGCGAGGTGGGAGATGCACGTCCGGTTGGGCGGGCTCGCGGTGCGCGACACGACATGCTCCTGGTAGTCGCCGCCGGATCCCAGCTGGTACCTCCCAGGCGCGATGGGTATGGCCGTCGCTCCGTGCCTGATCGCGACCAGGAGGTCGGCTGGGAAGTACCTCCTTCATGCTCGCAGCCCACGAAGCCCACTAACTGCCGGGCGCCTCGTTGCGCAGCGGGCAGATCATGAGGAGGTCACCGGTCATGGAGCGACTCACCTACACCGTCAACGAGGTCGCCGAACTCTTGGGGCTGTCCCGCTCCAAGACCTACGAGCTCGTCGCCGGCGGCGCCATCCCGGTGCTGGCGATCCCCGGGCGACGCAAGCTCGTCGCCCGGGCCACCCTGCAGCAACTCGTCGAACCGTCGCCCAACCGCCCAGTCCCCAGCACGCATCACGACGCCCATGACCATGACCCTTCGAGCATCCCCGACCGCACAAGCCCACCCAGGCCACCACTCCCAGCGATCCCTTCCCAACCGTGTCATTCCCCTCACACAGATGCACCAGGGGTGCCTGGTAGGTACCACCGGGCTCGGGAGCGGTGATCCCGGTGCTCTCGATCGGCAAGCTCCGCATCGACGCCGAGGCCTACTACCTCGACCTCGTCGCGTCGGGGGCGGACGAGTACTACTCGGAGCGCGGTGAGGTGCCGGGCCGGTGGGTTGGCACCGGCCGGGACCTCCTCGGGTTGTCGGGTCACGTGCTGGGCGAGGACCTGCGGGCCGTGCTCGCGGCCCATCATCCGCACTCCGGTGACGAGTTGAGCGCGGCCCCGCGAAAGGTGCCGGGCTTCGATCTCACGTTCTCAGCGCCCAAGTCGGTGTCGCTGCTTTTCGCCCTCGGCGATCGCGAGCTTGCCATCGAGGCTCTTGCCGCGCATGACGTTGCGGTGGAGTCGGCGCTGGGCTATCTCGAACGCGAGGCGTGCGTGGTCCGTCGCGGACACGCCGGTGCCCGTCAGGTGAGGGCTGACGGGTTTGTCGGGGCGGCGTTTCGGCATCGGACCAGCCGCGCTGGTGACCCCCAGCTCCACACTCACGTGCTGGTCGCCAACCTCGCCCGCGGAATCGATGGCGGTGGCTGGGGTGCGCTCGATGCGCGGTTGGTGTATCGCCAACTTCGCACCGCCGGCTACCTGTATCAGGCCGCCCTGCGCTACGAACTCACGTCCCGGGTCGGCGTCGCCTGGGGTTCTGTCGTGCGTGGCAGCGCCGACCTCGACGGTATTCCGAAGCACATCCTTAGAGCGTTCTCACGGCGGCGCGCTGAGATCGAACGTGAGCTCTCCCAACACGGTGCAACGAGTCGACGTGCCGCCCAGATCGCCACGCTCGTCACCCGTCAACCCAAAGACCACGACGCCAGTCCTGCGGGTCTTCGGGCGGAGTGGCGCCAGCGAGCCGAGGCCCTCGGGTTCCAACGCGACGATGTGCTCGCCATCGTTGGCCGGGCGGCTGAGTCGAAGCGATTCGCCCCGGATGAGAGCGTGCTTTCCGAGGTCCTGACGCTCGAGACAGCAAGTTTCGATCGACGTGATGTGTTGCGTGGGATCGCTGAGCGGGCCTTCGCCGGCGCCACCGTGGACGCGCTCACGACGGAGGCGGACCGGTTCCTGACCGGGCCACACGTCGTCAGGATCACCGATGACCTCTACACCACGCCGCAGATGTTGCGCCTGGAGGCCTCCGTGCTCGCGAATGCTCAGGATCGCAGCGGGGCTGGGGTGGGGCGCGTCGATCGTGAAGTCGTGGAGTCGATCCTGGCGAGCCGAGTCCGACTCTCCCGTGAGCAAGCCCGGATGGTCGAGCACGTCACGAGCTCGGGACACGGCGTCGACGTTGTGCTCGGAAGTGCCGGTGCCGGGAAGACGCAGGCACTCGAGGCCGCTCACGCCGCCTGGCGTCAGAGCGGCCGCCGCACCATCGGTGTCGCGCTCTCGGCCCGGGCCGCGACGGAGCTCCAGGACCGCGCCGGTATCCCGTCCGGCACGCTCGACGCGCTCCTTCGCGAGCTTGACCAGCCCTCGCACTTGATTGCCCCGGGTGCGGTAGTCGTCGTCGACGAGGCCGGCATGGTCGGCACCCGCAAGCTTGCTCGACTCCTCGCGCACGCGGACGCTGCCAGCGCCAAGGTCGTTCTGGTTGGTGACCCTCGCCAACTCCCCGAGATCGATGCTGGCGGGGTTCTCGCCGCGCTCGCTCGCCGAATGCCCGTAGCCAGACTCACCGAGAATCGGCGCCAAGTCGACCCTGTCGACCGCGAGGCTCTTGTCGAACTCCGCGCTGGCAACGCTGCCGCAGCGGTGCGGCGCCTCGTCGCTCACGGTCGGGTCGCCATCACCGATACGGCGGACGCAGCACGCCGCAAGATGGTCGATGACTGGCACATCGCCCGACGGCGTGGCGAGGACTCCGTGATGCTCGCGGCGCGCCGGGCGGACGTCGATGAGCTCAACCTGCTCGCGCGTGCCGAGCTGCTGAGTGCCGGCGAGGTCCATCGCGGTGGCCTCACGGTCGATGGGCGGACTTTCGCGGTCGGCGACCGAGTCATGACGCTGAGCAACCGCCGTCAGCTCGGCGCCGTGAATGGCGCCCGCGGAACCGTCACGACGATCAACGCGGCGAACATTGCGGTCACCCTGGACCGCGGGGCCACGATCGATTTGCCGGTCGAGTACGTGCGAGCCGGTCACCTCGGCCACGCCTACGCGACAACCATCCACAAGGCGCAGGGACTCACCTGCGACCGCGCGCTGCTCTTCGCTAATGGTGCCCTCTCCCAGGAAGCCGGTTACACGGCCCTGTCCCGCGGACGCCTCGAGAACCGGCTCTATCTGTCCGGCCCCGAACTGGCGCACACGGATGTCGGGCACGGCATCCGAGCCGCGACGGGCGACCCGATCAAGGATCTCGTCTCGTCCCTGGAGTCGTCGGGGCGCAAGGACCTCGCCGTCGAGCTGGCCACCGGGAGCGCAGGAGCGGCGCATCCCCGGCGAGCAGAGCGGAGCACGCCTGGGCTCGGGATCAGCCGGTGATGCGCCGAGTCCTCCCGTGTCGGCCTCAGATGACCTCCAAGTCGTTCAATAGCGCCCGCGGCGTGCAGATGATCACGCCGGTGCCTATGAGTTCGAGCAAGTCGGCGTCGCCGGTCACCAGCCGATCAGCATGAGCCGCGAGGGCGAGGGCAACGAGGTAGTCGTCACGGCGGTCTCGAACGATGGCGGGAGTCTCGGCCGGGTCGTCGACGGCCACGCTGACACCTTCGACGGCTTCGACGAACAGCTGGGATCGTTCCGATGGAACGATCCGCGTGATCTTCGGTCGGGCGAGCACACCGGTCAGCTCGTCGAGGAGCTGCGCGCTGACGATCAGCGTGAGGCGCTGCTGGAACGCCGCTCGCACGACTTGGGATGGAGGGCCGTCCGCATTGAGCACCGCCGACACCAGTACGTTGGTGTCGGCGACGACGCGGAGCACTAGCCGCCGTTCGACGCAGCTCCGGCCCGCTCGGCCCGGTATGCCCGGACCTCACGAACGGCCAGCTCGATGGCCTCATCCTCGCTGAGGCGTCGGTGGCCCCCAGGATCCGCCGCCTCGCTGTCGTCGAGGACCATGAGCCCGCGCAGCCCGAAGTACCGGCGCAGGGCCTGCTCGACCACCGCATCGGCGTCGACGTCGTCATCGACGGCGGCACGCTGCACCGCGTCGAGGAGGCTCTCCTCGATCCGTACGCTCAGCTCTCGACGGGTCATGCCGCGAGTCTACGAGCCGCCGGCCGACTGGGCGTCTACTCGCCGCGGCCGACGATGTCGGTGCTCACCGGCGTCTGCCCGTGCCCGGAGCGTTGTCCTTGCGGATCGGGTGCAGCAGCGTCGAGATGTTCTCGGCTGCTTCGCGCTGGAGGTCTTCCATCACGTGCGAGTACGTGTCGAGGGTGATGCGGATATCGGCGTGGCCGAGCCGCTCGCTGACGATCTTGGGGTGGGTGTTGGCGGCCAGCGCCACCGTCGCCGACGTATGGCGGCCGTCTTTGATGCTGATCGGTCGGAGACCCGCGTCCTCCGCGGCCTTGCGGAAGCGGTAGGTGAGGCTCTGGGGGTGCAGCTCCTCACCGGATTCGGAGAGGAACACCCTTGTGGTCGGCTCGAGGACGGCATCGAGCAGCTGGAACTCGTGCTCGACGCGCCGACGGTGGGCGCGCAGCGCCGCGACGGTGAGCGTGTCGAGCGCCACGGTGCGACGACTTCCACTGGTCTTCGGGTCTTTGGTGTGGACCTGGTAGCCCGCGGTGACGACGCTCTGGCGCACCGTCAGTCGTCCGGCGTCGAGGTCGACGTCGCGCCAACGGAGGCCGGCGATCTCGCCGCGTCGCATCCCGGTCGTCAACAGCAGGAGCCAGGCGGGCCAGAAGCGGTCGTCGGTGGTGCGGGCGAGGAACTCGGCGGCCTCGGCGGGGGACCACACGTCTGCCTCGGTCTTCGGGACCTTCGGACGGGGCGCGCGTCGGTTGGGGTTCTCCTTGAGGACTCGCATCCTCACCGCGTCCTCGAGGGCACGGTTGATGAGCGTGTAGGTGTTCTTGACGCTCTGGGGCGAGAGGCCGCCGTTACGTCCGGTGCCGTGTTCCCGCAGGTCGGCGTAGAGGTCGCTCAGGATCTTGGGGGTCAGCGCGTCGAGGCGGACCGCGCCGATGCGAGGGATCACGCGACTCCGCGCCATGTCGGCGTAGCCCCGCCACGTCGTCGGTGAGAGGTTGGGCGGCTGGTTCGCGACCAGCCACTCCTCGAGGAACTCCTGGAGGGTCTGGCGTCCGGCGCGCCCGGGCGGCGCCGCGTCGCTCGTCGCCAGCAGCTCGTTGAGCGCGGCCTCGGCTTCCCGACGGGTGCGAAAGCCGCTCCCCCGCCGCTGGCGCCGGGCGCCGGTGGCCGGGTCCGGGGCCAGATCGACCACGAAGCGCCACGTGGTCCCCCGTGAGCCGTCGTGGCGATAGATCTGGCCCCGCATGGGCCGCTCCCGGGTTTGGTGCTCCGAGAGCGTAGACACGCTCTGTGACACTTTCGTGACACATTGGGGAGAGCGGTCGGCTTCCCGCTGGCGGGCGGGAGGCTGACCTGGGGTTTTGGGTCGGGCTGCCGGGACTCGAACCCGGGACCTTCGGTCCCCCAGACCGACGCGCTAACCAAGCTGCGCCACAGCCCGTCGGCGCTGCGTTGCGCCGGGCGGCGATGCTACTCGGGGGTCTGTGTGAGGCTCGTTAGAGATGGGCGATGAGCCACTCGACGCCTTGGAGCGCGCGGTAAGCGAGGTAGATGGCGAGCGCGACGAGGAGGAGCTTGAGGTGCCAGGGCAGCGGCTCGGGTGCCTCGTCGTCTTCGGTGGTGCGGGCGGGCGGGGCTGGTGTCGCAGCAGAGGTCGTCTGGTCGGCGTGCCGGGCCCGGCCGGGGTCGACGATCCGTCCGCAGCTGGGGCAGGTGCCATCGATTCGGACGGTGGAGGGAGAGAGGAAGCGGTCGCAGGGCGCGCACCAGGGCACGGTCTGATTCCATCAGACATCGGGCCGGCGTGGGCCACTGGGCGCGGGGTTGGATGGGGGCGTTTAGTGGGTGCGGAGCCGGACGCGGAGCTTCAAGGGGGCAGGTCCGAGGCGGAACGCCTCGCGGATCTTTCGTTCGAGGTAGCGCAGATAGGTGGGTGGGAGCGCGCCGGTGGTGAAGAGCGTGACGGTGGGCGGGTCGGTGGCGCCTTGGGTGGCGAAGAGGACTCGGGCCCGGCGCTTGCGTACTGAGGGCGGGGGGTGGGCGGCTTGGGCGTCTTGGACGACGCGGTTCAGGGCCGCGGTGGGGACGCGCCGGTGGTAGGCGGTCTCGGCTTCGCGCAGGGCAGGGAGGAGCTTGGCGAGGCTGCGCCCGGTGAGGGCGGAGGTCTTGAGCACGGGGGCGTAGCCGAGGAACGCGAGCCGGTCGGCGACTTCGGCGACGACGCCGTGGCGGGCCTCGGCGTTGCCGTCGAGCGCGTCCCATTTGTTCAAGACGACGACGATGGCGGTCCCGGCGGCGTCGACCCGTTCGGCGAGGCGTTGGTCCTGGTGGGTGACACCGGCGGTGGCGTCGATGACGAGCAGTGCGGCGTCGGCTCGGTCGACGGCTTCGAGGGCGCGAAGGGTCCCGAAGTACTCGGTGGATTCGTCGATGCGGCTCCGGCGGCGCATCCCGGCGGTGTCGACGAAGCGCAGCGGCCCGTCGGGGGTGTCGACGATGGTGTCGATCGCGTCGCGGGTCGTGCCGGGCTCGTCGTGGACGACGGCCCGGTCGTCGCCGACGAGACGGTTGAAGAGGGTCGACTTGCCGACGTTGGGGCGTCCGACGATCGCGACCGAGAACGGCGGGTTGTCCTCGGTGGACGGGTCGGCGTCGGCGGGCAGGGCGTCGACGAGCGCGTCGAGCAGGTCACCGCTGCCCCGCCCGTGGACGCCCGAGACCGGGATCGGGTCGCCGAGCCCGAGCCGGGCGAACTCCCACACGTCGACCTCGCGTCGTTCGTCGTCGACTTTGTTGGCGACGACGAGGACGGGCTTGGCGCTGTGCTGGAGGAGGCGGGCGACCCGGGCGTCTTCCTCGGTGATCCCCACGGTGGTGTCGACGACGAGCATGACCACGTCGGCGTCGAGCATCGCCCGTTCGGCTTGCGCGCTGACGGCTTCGCGCAGCGTCGGGGAGTCGTCGCTCGTCGCGTCGGGGGCGAGCCATCCTCCGGTGTCGACGAGGCGGAAGGTGCGGCCGCGCCAGTCGGCTTCGAGGACTTTGCGGTCGCGGGTGACGCCGGCTCGCTCCTCGACGATGGCGCGACGCGCGCCGACGAGACGGTTTACGAGGGTCGATTTGCCGACGTTGGGCCGGCCGACGACCGCGACGGTCGGGAGGCTCATGCGAGGGCGGCGACGAGCGACGCGCCGTCGGTGGCGACGACCTCCACCGGGCGGGGCAGGTCGTCGAGGGTCTGGCCGTCGAGGAACCGGTCTTGGGAGAGCACGACGTCGGGGAGGAGGTAGCGGTCCGCGGCGGGTTGGCGGGCCAGCGCGTCGCTGACGTCGGCGCCGGTGAGGAGACCGGTGACCGCGATGTTGCCGCCGAAGAACCGGTTGGCGACCGGCACGAGCCGGACCGGGACGCCGGCGTGTCGCGACAGCGTCGCGACGAGCGGCTCGAGGACCTGCGCCCCGTATTCGCCGGTGACGATCCCGACCGGCGCGCTCCCGTCGCGCGCCACGCTCGGCTGGGTGGCACGCTCGGCGCGGTACCCGGTGGGTGGTGCGCCGTCGACCCAGGCGAAGAACCCCGAGCGGGGGCCGTGCCCGGTGCGGTCGTCGCCGGTGAGGGCCCGCTCGATCTCGGCGAGAAAGGTGCGGGCCAGCCCGACGCCGTTCTCGTGCTGGGCGAACCCGTCGTAGGCGCCCGAGTCGGGGAAGGGGCGGCCAGCCAGGAGGTAGTACTCGTCGGCCGCGTAGACGAGGCGTCGACCGAGCGCGTCGGCGAAGCGGTCCTGCCAGGTCGCGACCTGGTCGAGGACCGTGGCGGCTTCGGCGGCGGTGGTGGGGCGCAGGCTCGCCTCGGAGGAGTGGGCGCCGACGCCGACCGGGACGACCGCGGTGGTGGCGAGCGCCGGGTAGCGGTCGAGGATCCCGAGGAGTGTGTCGTCGAGGACCGGGCCGTCGTTGACGCCGGGGCAGACCACGACCTGGCCGTGGACCTCGACGTCGGCGTCGAGGAGCGCGGCGAGCCACCGCAAGCTGGTGGCGCCCCGCCGGTTCCGGAGGAGCTGGGCCCGCACGGCGGGGTCGGTGGCGTGGATGCTCACGTAGAGCGGCCCGAGCCGTTCGGTGACGACCCGTTCGAGGTCGGCTTCGGTGAAGCGGGTCAGCGTCGTGAAGTTCCCATAGAGAAAGGAGAGCCGGTAGTCGTCGTCTTTCAGGTAGAGGCTGCGCCGCATGCCTTTGGGCAGCTGGTAGATGAAGCAGAACGGGCAGTGGTTGTCGCAGGTTCGCACCTGGTCGAACACCGCGGTGGCGAGCTCGAGGCCGAGCGGCTCCCCCGCCTGCTTCTCGATGACGACGCTGCGTTCGAGGCCGCCGCGTCGCACGTCGAGCTCGACGAGTGCCTCGTCGGCTTGGACTTGGTAGCGGATGACGTCGCGGACCGACTCGCCGTTCACGGCGAGGAGCTCGTCCTCAGGGAGGATCCCGGCCTGCGAGGCAGGCGAACCCGGCGCGACCGCCAGCACCCTCGGGGCGGTCATGGCCCACAGTTTAGGGGCCGCTAGGCCCAGCGGTACCCTCGCAGTGTGGTCGAAGAGGTGCTGCTCGCCGAACCGCGGGGCTTTTGCGCCGGGGTGGAGATGGCGATCAAGGCGCTGGCCTGGATGGTGCGCATCTTCGAGCCGCCCGTCTACTGCTACCACGAGATCGTCCACAACCGTCTCGTGGTGGACCGGTTCCGCCACCTCGGGGTGGTGTTCGTCGAGGACGTCGACGCGGTGCCGCCGGGCGTGCCGCTCATGCTCTCGGCGCACGGATCGGCCCCTGAGGTCGTCGCGGCGGCCCGCGCGAAGGGACGGTTCGTGGTCAACGCGGTGTGTCCGCTGGTGACGAAGGTGCACCATGAGGCGAAGGTCCGAGCCCAGAAGGGCTACACGGTCTTGTACGTCGGGCACGCGGGCCACGACGAGGCGGTCGGCACCCTGGCGGTCGCCCCCGAGCAGATGCGCCTGGTCGAGCACGAGGCCGACCTCGAGTCCGCCCTCGCCGACGTTGCCGACCCGGATCGGGTCGCGCTGCTCGCCCAGACGACCCTCGCCCTCCACGACTGGGAGGGGATCATGAACGGCGCCCGCGCCCGGTTCCCGGAGCTGTGGACCGCGACGCGCGACGACTTGTGCTTCGCGACGACGAACCGCCAGGCCGCGCTGCGGGTGGTGTCGGCCCGTTCCGACGCGGTGGTGGTGATCGGGAGCGCGAACTCGTCGAACACCGTGGCGCTGGCGAAGGTCGCCGCCGACGCGGGCTGCGAGCGGGTGGTGCGGGTCGACGGGCCCGACGAGCTCGACCTCGACGCGTTGGGCGACCCGCGTGTCGTGGGGGTCACGGCGGGCGCGAGCGCCCCCGAGGATCTGGTGCAAGCGGTCGTGGAGAAGCTCAACCCGACGCGGGGCGTCGAGCCGGTGTTCGTCACCGACGAGACCGAGTACTTCCCTCCCCCTCGGGAGCTGCGCGACCTGCTGCCGGCGCTCGAGGCGCTGGCGTCGCTGACGGTGGGTGGCTCGCCGAGCGGCACTGGTAGGTCGCTCGCCGACGACCGCAGCGCGGACGCGTCACGGGCCCTCGCCGACCTCCGCGGGTAGGGCGGCGGTCCCCGCCTGGTGGCGGGCTTGGTCGAGGGCGGCCTGCAGCTCGTCGCGCACCCGGACGGTGAGCGCGGTGACGTCGGAGCGCCGCCGCGCGGTCGCGTCGGGATCGGGGTGGATGGGCGTTCCGACGATGACCACCACCCGTCGCGGCCGCGGGACGAGCCGCCCCTTGGGCAGGATCTCCTCGCTGCCGCCGATCCCGACCGGCACGATCGGGACGTGGCGTCGCAGCGCGAGGTACGCGACGCCGTGGAACAGGTCGCCGAGCGCGGCGCCGTGTTGGCGTGTCCCTTCGGGGAAGATCGCGAGTGGCTCACCGTCGGCGAGCACCGCGTCGGCGGCCCGCAACGCCGCCCGGTCGGTGGTCCCCCGCTCCACCGCGATGCCACCCAACCGGGGGAAGATCGCCCGTCCGAGCCGGGAGCGGAACAGCTCCTGTTTGGCGAGGAAGCGGAGGCGACGCCGGGTCACGAAGGCGGCGAACGGAATGTCGAGGATGGATCGGTGCGAAGGCGCGAGGACGTAGGCGCCGCGGGTCGGCACCTGGTCTCGCCCGACGACCCGCACCCGGAACGCGACCGCGCAGATCCCGACCACGGTCGGACGCACGACCCGCCAGAGCATCATCGGGTCGCCGCGGTCCGGGCCCGGAAGCAGTCCACGACGTCGCGGACGACCTCGTCGACCGTCCGGTCGGTCGTGTCGATCCGCAGCGCGTCGGGCGCGGGCTGCAACGGCGACACCGCCCGGCTGGTGTCGAACCGGTCACGCCGATCGAGGTCGGCGCGGACCTCGTCGATGGTCATCCGCTGGTCGGGGCTCGACTCGTCACGGCGACGGCGGGCCCGTTCGGTCTCACTCGCGGTCAGGAACACCTTCACCGCCGCGTCGGGGAACACCACCGTGCCGATGTCGCGCCCCTCCACGACCCCACTCTCCCGAGCGACCAGCCACGTTTGTTGATGCTCGACGAGCACGGTGCGCACCGCGGGATGGGCCGAGACGAGCGACACCGCGTCGGTGACCGCCGGGGTGCGGATCTCCGCGCTGACGTCGCGTCCGTCGAGGAGCGTGGTCGAGCCCCGCTGGTCGACGTCGACGCGCCGCGCCACCGCCGCGCAGGCCGGCCCGTCGGTCGGGTCGACCCCGGCCGCGAGGGCCGCCAGCGTGACCGCCCGGTACATGGCGCCGGTGTCGAGCACGGGGAGGCCGAGCTCGCCGGCGACGGCTTGTGCCACCGTCGACTTGCCGGCGCCCGAGGGCCCGTCGATCGCGACGACGGGCTTCACGAGGTCTGGCCGGTCAGGGTGGCGAGGTCGTCGGCGAACCGAGGGTAGGAGGCGGCCACGGCCGACCAGCCTCGCACGGTCGAGGACCCCGCGACGGCGTTCGCCGCCACCGCGCCGGCCATCGCGATCCGATGGTCTCCGTGGCTCTCGAGGGTGGCGGGGCGGGGCGCTCCGCCGCGCACCACGAGCCGGTCGGGTCCGGTCTCGACGCCGACCCCGAGCGCGCCGAGCTCTCGCTCGAGGGTGGCGAGGCGGTCGCTTTCCTTGACCCGCAGCTCGGCGACGCCGCGGAACTCGGTGACCCCCGCCGCGAACGCCGCCGCCACGGCCAGGGCGGGGACCTCGTCGATGAGTCCCTCGTCGACGTCGACCACGGTCCCGGTCAACGGCGCGGCGCGCACGGTGAGGCTCCCAGCCGGCTCCCCGAGCCGCGTCGATCCGGCGGCGATGTCGATCGCCGCGCCCATGCGGCGCAGTACGTCGACGAAGCCGATCCGGGTGGGGTTCAGCGCCAGGTCCTCGATGGTCACCTCGGATCCGGGGGTGACGGCCGCGGCGACGGCGAAGAACACCGCCGACGACGGGTCGCCGGGCACCGCGAGCTCGAACGGCTGGGGCGCGCCGGCGCGGGTGCGCACGGTCACCGCATCGACCTGCTCGACGGGGGCGCCGAGCGCGGCGAGCATCCGCTCGCTGTGGTCCCGGCTCGGCGCGGGTTCGACGATCTCGGTCGTGCCGGCCGCCTGCAGCCCGGCGAGGAGCAGCGCGGTCTTGACCTGCCCGCTGGCGACGCGCAGCGCGAGGCGCCGGCCGACCAGGCGCGCGCCCCGGACGGCGAGCGGCGGGAGGTGCCCCTCGGCGCGGCCGTCGAGGTGGGCGCCGAGGGCGCGGAGCGGTTCGACGACCCGACCCATGGGGCGGCGGGTGAGCGCGGCGTCGCCGGCCAGGACGGCGTGGAAGGGGCGGCCGGCGAGGAGCCCGACCACCATGCGCATGGTGGTGCCGGAGTTGGCGCAGTCCAGGATCGCCTCGGGCTCGCGGAGGGCGTCCACGCCGCGACCCTCGACCCGGACCGGGCCGGGCGTCTCGCCGTGAAGGTCGACCCCCAGCGCCTCGAGCGCGGCGCGGGTGCGGGCGACGTCGTCACCGTCGGCGAGCCCGGTCAGGGTGCTCGCACCGTCGGCCAGCGCCGCGAACAGCAGGGCGCGATGGGAGATCCCCTTGTCTCCGGGCATGTGGATGGAGCCCCGCAGCGGGGCGGGACCCTCGAGGGTGAGCTCCGACCGGACGGTCATGGCAGCGCCCGCCGCGAGTGGTGGTAGCCGCGTCCGGTGAGCGCCGCCTCGAACGCCGCGACGTCGGAGGCGGGGACGAGCAAGACCAGGATTCCGCCGCCGCCTTCGACGGAGTGCACGATCTCGATGTCAGCGATGTTGATGCCCATGCTGCCGGCCAGGGTGGTGACCTCGGCGAGGACGGCCGGCCGGTCCGGCACCGGGACGCGCAGCTCGACGAGGGCCTCGACCCCGGCCGGGCCGACGGGGAGCCGTTGGCGGGCGGCGCGGGCCCGTTCCAGCAGCGCGAGGAGGCCGGCGCGGTCCCGCGCCGCGACGAGGGACCGGACGTCGCCCAGCGCGACGAGGTAGCCGTCAAGCGCGGCGACGATCTCGTCGCGGTTCGCGACGCAGATGTCGGGCCAGATGGCGGGATGCCCCGCCGCGATGCGGGTCATGTCGCGAAACCCGCCCGCCGCGAGTCGCAGCAGCGTGGCGGGCTCCGCTTCACCGTTCGTCGCGACGTCCATGAGCGTCGCCGCCGCGAGCTGGGGTACGTGGCTGACGACCGCCACGAGTCGATCGTGGTCGGCGGGGGTGACCGCGAGCGCTTCCGCGCCGAGCGGCGCGAGGAGGCGTCGAACGGTGCTGAACGCCGACGCGTCGGTCCGCTCGGTCGGGGTGAACACCCAGGTCGTGCCGACGAACAGGTCCGGGTCGGCGCCGTCGACGCCGTCTTGTTCGGAGCCGGCCATGGGGTGGCCGCCGACGAACTGCGCGGCACGATCGGGGCGGGCCGCCTCCACCGCGTCGACGATGGGGGCCTTCACCGAGCCGACGTCGGTGACCACCGGTGCGCCGGCGTCGAGGGCGCGGATGACGAGCTCCGCGACGTGGCCCACGGGAACGGCGATGATCACGACGTCGGCGTCGGCGGCGACGCTGGCCACGTCGGGGGCGGTGTCGTCGGTCGCCCCCCGACGGGCCGCTTCCTGCGCGCGGGCCGGGTCGAGGTCGAACCCCCGCACGGCAACGCCGTCGCGGCGGAGCGCCAGACCGATGGAGGCTCCGATCAGGCCGGTGCCGACGATCCCGACGCGGGTCACGTCGGTGGCCTCACTCGGGGAGGTCGTCGCGCAGCGACCGGGCCCCGCCGAGGTAGACGTGGTGGAGCTCGTCTCGGGTGCGGCTCGTGTAGCAATGCACGAGCACGCGGACCACGCGTGGGAGCGCGCCCTCGACCGAGAGCTCCCGGGCGGAGAGCAGGGCGACGTCGCCGAGCCCGAGCGCCCGGGCCGCGGTGGCCGGGAACTGGGCGGTGAGGTCCTCGGTGGCGGTGAAGATGATGCTGACGAGGTCGTCGTGCTCGATCTCGTTGCGGGCCAGCACCTCACTGACCAGCTGGCGGGTCTTCTCGCCGATCTCGTCTTGCGTGTTGGCGTCGCAGGTGATCGCGCCCCGCAGCGCCTGCAGTCTCATTTGACCGCAGATTAGCCCGCCGCGCCCTCGGCGTCGCGGGTCAGTTTCGGTTGTCCGCTCGCCGCGTGTGCGCCGCCGCTCAGTGACTCGCCGACTCGTAGAGCGCGCGGGTCTCGGCCACGGTGAGGGCCCGCCACTGGCCGGGGCGCAGCCGTTCGTCGCGTACGGGTCCGACTCGGGTACGGACGAGGCGGGTCACCGGGTGGCCGATCGCCTCGCACATGCGCCGCACCTGCCGGTTGCGGCCTTCGTGGATGGTGACCTCGAGCGCGGTGGCGTCACCGCGCGCGCCGAGGACGCGGACTCGCGCCGGCGCGGTCGGACCGTCGTCGAGGACGACCCCGTCGCGCAGCTGGCGGAGCGCGGCTCGGCTCGGGGAGCCGGTGACTTCGGCCAGGTAGGTCTTCGCCACCCCGTGGCGGGGGTGGGTGAGGAGCTGGGCGAGCTGCCCGTCGTTGGTGAGCACGAGCAGTCCCGAGGTGTCGTAGTCGAGACGCCCGACCGGGAAGACCCGCGGTTCGGAAGGGACGAGGTCGACGACGGTGCGGCGACCGTGCGGGTCGGACGCGGTCGTCACCACTTGGTCGGGTTTGTGGAGGAGGTAGTAGACGAGGTCGGGCGCGGTCGGCACCGGGACGTCGTCGACGCGGACATGGGCAACGGCCGGGTCGACCCGGTCGCCGAGGCGCGCCGTCTCACCATCGATCGACACCCGTCCGGCTCGCACCAGGTCCTCGGCCACCCGTCGCGACCCGAACCCGGCCCGGGCGAGCACCTTCTGGACGCGCTCGGCGTCCGCCACCTCAGCCGTCGACCGGCTCGGTCGGCTCCGCCGCGATGTCGTCCGAGATCCGCAGGCCGCGCTCGAGCGCCTCCACGATGCTGGAGTCCGGCACGAAGTCGCCGAGCGGCGGGAGGTCGTGGAGCGAGTCGAGACCGACCCGCTCGAGGAAGACCGGGGTGGTCCCGTACAGGACCGCGAGGCCGGGGCCCGGGTCGCGAGAGATCTCGGCGACGTAGCCGCGCTGCACGAGGGTCTGCAACGTCGTCTCGACGTTCACGCCCCGAATGGCCGAGATCTGGGCGCGTGAGATGGGCTGCTTGTAGGCGACGATGGCGAGCGTCTCGAGCGCCGGGCCCGACAGGCGAACGTGTTGGCCTTCGAGAACGAAATGCTCGACGTAGGCGACGAGGTCGGGGTGGGTCTGGAGCCGGTACCCGCCCGCGACGCGGCGGAGCACGAACCCGCGCTGGTCGCGCTCGTACTCGTCGGCCAGCGACGCGCACAGGGCCTCGACGGCGTCGACGGGAAGCTCGACGAGCTCGGCGAGGAACCGGGGTTCGACGGGTTCGGTGGCGGCGACGAGCACCGCCTCGACCGCCCGTCGGGCCTCGCTGCGTTCCGACGGCCGATCGGTCGCGTCGCGTGAGTCGGAGTCGCGCTCAAGCATTGCTTCCGCTCTCGCGACCACGCGGTGGTCGTCGCCATCGTGGTCCTCGAACCCGTCGTCGTCGACGCGGTGGTCGCCGGTCATCGCGTGCTCTGCGGGGTGCTCGGCTCCGGGGCGGCGGCGGGGGTGTCCCAGTCGGCGATGCTCGCCTGGTCGAGGGCTTCGTCGTCGTGCAAGCGACGCACGGTCAGCTCGCCGAAGGTCCCGGTCTGGTCGAGGTCGACGATGCCCTGCTTGTAGAGCTCGAGGACGGCGAGGAACCGGACGATGACGTCGAGCCGCTCCGCTGTGTCGCGGGTGAGGTCCCGGAACGAGCGGGTGGCCCCGGCGGGGAGGCCCTCGAGGACGGTGACGATCGCTTCAGAGACGGTGACCCGGACCGGTGCGACGTGGTCGGTGTCGACCCGCGGTGGAAGCTGGGGCGTGAGGGCGCGGCGCGCCGCGTTGCGGAGGGCGACGGGCCGGACCCGCTCGAGGGGGTCGGGTACGAGGGAACGGAACGGCTCCTCGGGACCCGCGACGCGGGGAAGGCTGCGATCGGCGGCCCGCATCAGAGCGCTCAGCGTGTCGGCCGCGTCCTGGAACGTCTTGCAGTCCAGCAGCCGGGCCAAGAGCAGGTCCCGTTCCTCGAAGCGGAGGAGCTCCTCGTCGAGTTCGAGGTCTTCGGGGGTGGGCAGCAGGCGACGGGTCTTGAGCTCGAGGAGCGTCGCGGCGATGAGCAAGAACTCGGTCGCGACCTCGAGGTCGAGCGATTCCATGCGGTCGAGCTCGGTGAGGTACTCGTCGATGATCCGGGAGAGGGACACCTCCCACAGATCGACCTCTTGGCGCAGGATCAGGTGCAAGAGGAGGTCGAAGGGGCCCTCGAACACCGCGGTTCGGACCTCGTAGCCCATCGCCAGCAAGATACCCGCCCCTCTCGAGCGGACCCCGCCACTACCGTGGCGCCTCGATGGCACGGGTCTTCTCGGGCATTCAGCCCACGGGCGACAAGCATCTCGGGAACTACCTCGGGGCGATCCGCCACTGGGTCGCGACCCAAGACGCCGACGATGCCCTGTACTGCGTCGTCGACCTCCACGCCATGACCCTCCCGTACGACCCGGCCGAGCTGGCCGACCGGACGCGCCGCACCGCGGCGCTGCTGCTCGCCGCGGGTCTCGATCCGCAGCGCTGCACTCTGTTCGTGCAGAGCCACGTCCCGGCCCACACCGAGCTGACCTGGATCCTGAACTGTGTCGCCACGTTCGGGGAGCTGCGCCGCATGACGCAGTTCAAGGAGAAGTCCGCCGGTCAGGAGTCGGTGAGCGTCGGGCTGTTCGACTACCCGGTGCTGATGGCGGCCGACATCCTCGCCTACGACGCGGAGCGGGTCCCGGTCGGCGACGACCAGCGCCAGCACCTCGAGCTGGCGCGTGACCTCGCCGTGCGGTTCAACCACCGGTTCGGGCCGACCCTGGTCGTGCCCGAACCCGCCATCCCACCGGTCGCGGCGCGCATCATGGACCTGGCTACCCCGACGGCGAAGATGTCGACCTCCGCCGAGTCGCCCCAGGGGACGATCGGGCTCCTCGACCCGCCCGAGCTCGTCACAAAGCGGCTGCGGTCCGCGGTGACGGACTCGGCCACCGACGTGCGGTTCGACCCCGACACCAAGCCGGGGATCTCAAACCTGCTCCAGATCCTGGCCGCGACCACCGACCGGCCCCTTCCCGACGTCGAGGCGGAGTACGCCGGCGTCGGGTACGGCACGTTGAAGCAGACCGTGGCCGACGCGGTCGTCGCGTTCCTCGCCCCGTTGCAGCGCCGCTACCGGGAGCTGGCCGACGACCCGGCCCACCTCGACGCCGCGCTCGGCGCCGGGGCCGAGAAGGCCGAGGCGATCACGACGAAGGTGCTGGCCCGCGTCCGCCAGGCCGTGGGGCTCCTCCCCCGCGCGTGAACGTCAGTCGTCGTCGGCGGCGAGGAGCGCGTCGGCGACGACGGGCGGCAACCCGGAGGCGGTGACCGCGTCCACCCGGTGATGCGCGCCCGCCCAGCGGGCCGCTTCGTCGCGTCCGCCGACCAGCCGGATCCGGGTCGCGCCGAGCTCGGGATGACGCAGGTACAGCCCCACCCGGCGGGTCAGGCCCCGCCGGGTCGACCAGCCGTCGGCCGCGTCGTGCCCCGCCGCCCCGCCGGCGAGGGTCGCGCCGACGCGGGCGAAGACCCCCAAGCCCGAGTCGAGCTTCCCGACGTCGTGGAGGAGCGCGGCGGCGAGCCACCGGTCGTCGCCGGCCTCGGGGGTCGCGGCGAGGGTTTGCTCGACGCGGCGCGCGACCGCGACCGAGTGGCGCCGGTCGTGGTTCGCCATCTTCGCCCACAGCGCGTACTCGGGTTCGGAGAGCACGCCCTGGACCCACGCCTCGTCACTGGCGGACGGTCCACCCGGTCGCAGCGCCCCGACGAAGCGTCGGGCGAGGTGCGCGGCGCGTCTCATCCGACCACGAAGTGGCTGAGCGCGTTGAGGAACGGTTGCACGACCGTCCCGATCAACCCGGTGAAGAAGACGAGCACCAACAGGATGAGGATGCCGTAGGGCCGGAACCGGTACCAGGTGGGGAGCCATTCGTCGGGCAGCACCCGTTCGAGCAGCGCCGAGCCGTCCAGGGGCGGGATGGGGAGCAGGTTGAAGATCCCGAGGAGCAGGTTCACGAGCGCGAAGTCGAAGACGATCTCGAGGATCAGGCTCGACGCCGACGAGGAGATCGTGCCCGGCAGCACCCCACCGTGCTGGTAGATGGTCCGGGCGGCGAGCGCGGCCGCCGCCATGAGCAGCAGGTTCGTGGTCGGGCCGGCCAGGCTCACCAAGATCATGTCGCGCCGGGGGTGCCGCAGCTGGCTGGGGTTGACCGGCACCGGTTTGGCGTACCCAAGGACCGGCAGCCCGGCCAGGGCGCCCATGGCCGGCAGGAGGATCGACCCGAAGGGGTCGATGTGCGGGATGGGGTTCAGGGTGAGGCGACCGGCCCGCTTCGCGGTGTCGTCGCCGAGCCACCAGGCGACCACACCGTGGCTGATCTCGTGGAGGATGACCGCGACGACCAGGCACCCGAAGAGGATGACGGCTTCGCGCAGGGGCACGCGTTCAGCGCGACTTCGACGCGCAGGCGATGCACAGCCGGGCGGCTGGCATGGCCTCGAGCCGGGCGTCGACGATCGAGCCGCCGCAGTCCTCGCAGCGCCCGTAGGTGCCTTCGTCGAGCTTGCGCAACGCCCGGTCGATCTCGTCGAGGGTGTCGCCGAGGGTCACCGCGAGCGCTTCGATCTCGCCCCGCTCGGCGGTCACCTGGCTCGAATCGGCGAACCCGCCGTCGAAGGAGAGGCTGGTGTCGGTGTCGGATCGCAGCTCGTGCAGCTGGCCCTGGATCCGCTGCCGTTCCTCTTGCAGCTGGACGCGCTGCACCGAGTGTCCCCCGTCGGCCATGCCTAAGGCTACCGCCCGCCTTTGTCGCCTCTTCCCGCGGACTGGCGGGCTCGGGGGTGCGCCGCCCGGTACACGGCCCGGAGCCGTTCGGCCGAGACCTTCGTATACACCTGCGTGGTGGTGAGGCTGGCGTGGCCGAGGAGCTCCTGGACGACCCGGATGTCGGCGCCGTGGTCGACCATGTGGGTGGCACAGGAATGGCGCAGGACGTGCGGGTAGACCCGGTCGCCGAGCCCGGCGCGCCCGCCGGCGGCCCGCACCAGCCCCCAGACCCCCTGGCGGGTCAGGCGGCCCCCGCGCGCGTTCAAGAACAGGGCGTCGCCCGTCGCCGCCGCGGCCCGCCCGGGCCGGGTCAGGGCGGGGCGGCCCTGCTCGAGGTAGGCGGCGAGCGCGGCGAGCGCGGGCCGGCCGAGGGGGACGATCCGCTCCTTGCCGCCCTTGCCGAACGCCCGGACCAGCCCCCGATCGACGTCGAGATCCGCGCGGTCCAACCCGACCAGCTCGCTGATCCGCACCCCGGAGGCGTAGAGCACCTCGAGCATGGCCCGGTCGCGCCGCCCGGTCGGCGTGTCCCCCCGGGCGGTCGCCAGGAGGGCGTCGACCTCGGCTTCGGAGAGCGGCTTGGGGATGCCCGCCGGCACGCGGGGCCCCGCCACGTCTTCGGTCGGGTCGGCCCCGGCGCGGCCCTCCTCGACGCAGAACCGGTGCAAGGACCGCACCGCGACGAGCGCCCGCGCCACCGACGCGGCCGCGAACCGGGGGCGGCCATCGTCGTCGGTCGCGTCGCGCAGCGTCGCCCCGTACTCGCCGACCAGCGTCGCGGGCACCCGGCCGGGATCGGTGACCCCGCGGGCCCGGAGGAAGCGTTCGTAGGCGCGCAGATCGCGCCGGTAGGCGGCGAGGGTGTTCGGGCGCAGACCCCGCTCCACCGCGAGGTAGCTGGCATGCTCGGCGAGCGCGTCGGCCAGCGCGTCCGGCGCCGGCTCGTCGGTCATCGCCGTCAGGTCTGCCCGGCGCGCCCGCGCTCGAGCAGCTGCTGGGTGAGCATCAGGCCGATGATGCTTTTGGCGTCGATGAGCTCGCCGGTGGCGATGAGGTCCGCGGTGGCGGCCAACGGGAGCTGCTCGATCGACATCGCTCGCTCTTCCACGCTCACTCCCCGCGGTGTCACCGCCCGCGTGAGGTCCGTCGCGCAATACAGGTGCGTGTACTCGTCGGTGAACCCGGGCGAGTTGTAGAACTCGCAGAGCTTCGTGAGCCGACCGGGTCGACGGCCGATCTCCTCCTCGAGTTCGCGGGTCGCCGTCGCCGCCGGCGCCTCACCGGCGACGTCGCGCTTGCCGGCGGGCAGCTCGAGGAGGCTTCGCCCGACCGCGGCGCGGTACTGGCGGACCAGGATCACGTCCTCGTCGACGAGCGGCACGACAACCACCGCGCCCGGATGGCGAACCACCGACCGGGTGAACTCACCGTCGGGACCCACCACGGTGAGCTCGGCGAGCTCCAAGAAGCCGGCGTGTGCCCGCGTCACTGAACCGACGACGCGGAACCCGGTCACGCCGCCGAGGTGACGTCGGCAGTCTCGATCGGCAGCCGGGGGGCTCGACCTTCGGCACGCTCGGCGGCGGCTCGCACGAACGCCGCGAAGAGTGGGTGGGGCCGGTCGGGTCGGCTCTTGAACTCGGGATGGGCCTGGGTGGCGACGTAGAACGGGTGCTGGCTCCGCTCGAGCTCGACGAACTCGACCAGACGCCCGTCGGGCGACTCGCCGCTGCAGACCATGCCGGCCTCCTCGAGGCGGCCGCGGTACCGGTTGTTCAGCTCGTAGCGATGGCGGTGACGCTCATAGACCAGCTGCTCGCCGTAGGCCTCCTGCACGATCGAACCGGGCAGCAACCGGGCGGGGTACAGGCCGAGGCGCATCGTGCCGCCGAGGTCGACGATCTCGCGCTGCTCGTCCATGAGGTCGATGACCGGGTGCAGGGTGCGGGGTTCGAACTCGCTGGAGTTTGCGTCCTCGAGACCGCACGCGTCTCGGGCGAACTCGACGACGCCGCAGTGCAGGCCGAGGCACAGGCCGAGGAACGGCACCTGATGCTCTCGGGCGTAGCCGGCCGCGGTGATCTTGCCCTCGATGCCGCGAAAGCCGAACCCGCCCGGGATCACGATCCCGTCGAGGTCCCGGAGGCGACCCTCGGCCAGCAGGCCTTCGGCGTCGTCGGAGGCGATCCAGTCGATGTCGACGCGGGCTCCGCACGCGTAGCCGCCGTGGCGCATCGCCTCGACCACCGACAGGTACGCGTCGGGGAGGTTCACGTACTTGCCGACCAGGCCGATGCGGACCGGCTGCTGGGCGGCCTCGATGGAGCTGACCAGCGCCCGCCAGGAACGCAGGTCGGGTTCGGTCTCTTCGAGGTGCAGCACCCGGCAGACATAGTCGTCGAGGCCCTCGTCGTGGAGGACAAGCGGGATCTCGTACAGATGGTCGGCGTCGATCGCCGAGACGATTCCCTCCTCGGGGACATCGCAGAGCTGGGAGATCTTTTCCTTGAGCCGGTTCGGGATCGGCCGATCGGAACGGCACACGATCGCGTCGGGCTGGATGCCTCGGCTGCGCAGCTCCGTGACCGAGTGCTGGGTCGGCTTGGTCTTCTGCTCGGCCGACGGGCCGATGAAGGGCACCAGGGTGACGTGGACATAGAAGACGTTCTCGCGCCCGACGTCTTTGCGGAACTGTCGGATCGCCTCGAGGAACGGCAAGATTTCGATGTCGCCGACGGTCCCGCCGACCTCGGTGATCACCACGTCGACGTCTTCGTCGGCGAGCCGCAGGATCCGTTCCTTGATCTCGTTCGTGATGTGGGGGATGACCTGGACGGTCTGACCGAGGTACGCGCCGCGCCGCTCCTTGGCGAGGACCTCCTGGTAGATCGAGCCGGTCGTCGCGTTCGACTTCTTGGTGAGCGGGACGTCGACGAAGCGTTCGTAGTGGCCGAGGTCGAGGTCGGTTTCGCCGCCGTCGTCGGTGACGAACACCTCGCCGTGCTGGAACGGGTTCATCGTTCCCGGGTCGACGTTGATGTACGGATCGAGCTTCTGGAGCGTGACCCGCAATCCGCGACTCTTGAGCAATCGGCCCAACGAGGCGGCCGTGAGGCCTTTCCCGAGGCTCGACGCCACTCCCCCAGTTACGAAGATGTGCTTCGCCACGGGATTTGAACCTACCACGCAGTTCGCGAGATTCCGGTGACGGTCGCCGCCTCGAATCGCGCGGCCCCGACCCCCGGTTCGACGGGTGGCGATCAGGACGATTCTGAGCGGGCGCGGCTCGCGCGGTCGAGCAGCTCGGCGGCGTGGCGCCGCGCGTGCGACGATTCGACCAGTCCCGCCAGCATCCGAGACAGCTCCGAGACCCGCTCCTCGCCGACGACCACCGCGGCGCGAGCCAGGGTCCGGCCGCCCTCCTCTCCCTTCTCGACCGCCACCTGGGTCTGGGCGTACGCCGCGACCTGGGCGAGGTGGGTGACGCACAGCACCTGGTGGCGAGAGCCCAGGTCGGCGAGCAGGCGGCCGACCGCAGTGCCGGCCTCGCCGCCGATGCCCGCGTCGACCTCGTCGAAGATCAGGCTCGGTGGTGCCTCGGTGAGCACCAGCCGCAGGGCGAGCATCGCCCGGGAGAGCTCCCCGCCGGACGCGGCGCGCGCCAGCGGCTTGGGTGGCTCCCCCGGGTTGGGCGCGAGGAGGAACGTGACTGCGTCCGCCCCGTCGTCGGCGATCGGGGCCGGTTCGAGGGCGATGGTGAGCACGGCGCTGGGCATCGCCAGCTCCCGGAGATGCCCGGTCACGGCCTGGGCCAGGGGTCCGGCGGCTTCCCGCCGAGCCGCCGACAGGGTGACCGCGGCCTCCGCGGCGGCGCGCTGGGCCCGCTGGCGGGCAGCGTCGAGGGTGGCGGCCCGCGCCTCGTAGCCCTCGAGTTCAGCCACCCGAGCCCGGGTCGCCTCCCCGAAGGCGACGACCTCGGCGAGCGTGTCGCCGTATTTGTGCTCGAGCTCGCGCAGCGCCCGGCGGCGGCCCCGGACCTCGTCGAGCCGGGCGGGGTCGTCGGGGATGGCTTCGATCGCGAGGCGCACCTCCCGTTCGAGGTCGCTCACCTCGGCCTGCACGGCACGGAGCCGCTCGACCAGCCCGCCAAACGGAGACCGATCGTCGAGCGCGGCGATCGCCTCCCCCAGCGCCTCCACGCCGGGCCCCTCGAGGGCTCGATAGGCGAAGCCCGCCGCGTCACGGTGCGCGACTGCATCGGCGAGGAGCGCTTCTTCGGCCTCGAGGGTCACGTCCTCCCCCGCGTCGTCGAGGCCCGCCTCGTCGATCTCGGCCACCTGGTACCGCAACAGGTCGAGCTCCCGAGCCCGGGCCCGCTCGTCGCCGCCGAGCGCAGCAACTTCGCTCGCCAGCTGACGGTCCTCAGCGCGAGCGGCGCGCAACGTGGCCAGCGTCTGCTGGGCCGCCTCGCCGGCGAACCGGTCGAGTGCGTCGCGTTGGGCGGACGCGACGAGCAGCCGTTGATGGGCGTGTTGGGCGTGGAGCTCCACGAGCTGGCTTCCGGCGGCGGCCAGCTCGCCGACGGTCGCGAGGCGACCGTCGAGGTAGGCGCGGCTGCGACCGTCGGCCGGTAGCACCCGGGCCAGCACCCGCTCGGTGCCGTCGGCCTCCTCGAAGCGGCCCTCCACCCGGGATTCGGTCGCGCCGCGCCGAACGAGCGACGGGTCGGCGCGACCGCCGAGCAGCAGGTCCAGGGCCTCGACGAGCAGCGTCTTGCCGGCTCCGGTCTCGCCGGTGATCGCGGTGAGGCCCGGCCCGAGCAGCAGAGTCAGGTCGTCAACGATCCCGAGATCGGTGACGTGGAGCTCGCGGAGCATGCCGGTCACCGGTCGGCCAGCCCGAACTTGGCTTTCAAGATCTGGTGGAAGTCCCGCACGCCGAACGTCACGATGCGCGCCGGTCTGGGGCCACCGGTGCAGGTCATCGTGTCGCCGAGGCCGAGCACTCCGAGCTCGATCCCGTCGAGGGTGAGCAGCACCCCGCGGGGCTCGTCGACCGTGAACCGCAGCTCTTCCTCCGCGTCGAGCACCAACGAGCGGTCGAACAGCATGTGCGGCGACACCGGGGTGAGCAGCAGACATTGGTGGCGGGGCGACACGATCGGTCCCCGCGCGGAGAACGAGTACGCCGTCGAACCGGTCGGGGTGGCGACGATGACCCCGTCCGCGGCGTACGTGGTGAAGAACGTCCCGTTGATCTCGACCGACAAGCGCACGAGTCGGCTGCTGCGGCCCTTCTCGAGGACCGCCTCGTTCAGCGCCCACCACCGGCCGGCCGCGGCGCCGCTCGAGCTGACGCTGACTTCGAGCACCATCCGCTCGTCGACCGCGTACTCGCCGCTGAGCAGCTGCTCGAGGGCGTGGTGCAGGCCGTCGGGCTCGACCTCGGTCAGGTAGCCCATCTGGCCGACGTTGACGCCCAGCACGGCCGCGCCGCACTCGTACACGAGGTCGACCGTGCGCAGCATCGTGCCGTCCCCGCCGAGCGAGATCGCCAGGTCCAGGTTCCGAGGAAACTCGTCCAGGGGAACGCCGAGCTCGACGAGGTCCGCGGGCGCCGCGTCTTCGGCGGGCAGGCGGACCTCCAACCCGCGCGCTTGGAGCCAGGCCGCTGCCTCGCGGGCGAGCTGCTGGGCCACGGGACGCTCACGGTGCGGGACGAGGCCGACCACTCGCAGCGGAGGGCCGGCGCTCATGCGTCGCTCCCGGCGTGTGCCGCCACCTGTTCGGGGGCGGCCGGGGTGGCCCCGCGCTGGATGTAAAGGAGGAACTCCCGGTTTCCGTCCGCGCCGAGCAGCGGTGAGGGCATCGCGTCGAGGACCGGCAGGTCGATCTCGGCGAGTCCGAGGGCGAGGCGGCCCAGGACGTCGGCGTGTACGGCGGGGTCGCGCACCACTCCCCCGCGTGGGACACGGGCCCGACCCGCCTCGAACTGCGGCTTCGCGAGCAGGATCAGTGTGGCGTCGGTCGTGGTGACCTCGTGGAGCGCGGGCGCGACGAGCAGCAACGAGATGAACGACAGGTCCGCTACCGCGATCGGGAACGGCGCCCCCACGTGGCCCGGCTGCAGGTATCGGGCGTTGAGGCCCTCCCGGACTGTGACGCGGGGATCGGTGCGGAGACCCCAGGCGAGCTGCCCGTGTCCGACGTCAACCGCGGTCACGTGCGACGCGCCGTGCTGGAGCAGGCAGTCCGTGAATCCGCCGGTCGACGCGCCCACATCGAGAGCGCGGCATCCGGCGACCTGGACACGAAACGCGTCGAGCGCGGCCTCGAGCTTGTCCCCGCCGCGCGACACGTACCGCGGCGGAGGCCCCGAGACGGCGATCGGCTCGGCCGGGCTCACCTGGCGTGCGGGCCGGTCAGCCGGCGCGCCGCCCACCAGCACCCGGCCGCCGGCGATCAGCTCCGACGCCCGGGCTCGCGACTCGACGAGGCCTCGCCGGACCAGCTCGGTGTCGAGGCGCCGTCGCACCATCACCCGCGACCGGACCGCAGCCCGACCAGATGTCGGAAGGCGCAGCGGGGCGGGATGGTCACGAGCACGGTCCATTGGCCAGGTTAGGCGTGGTCACCTCGGCGCGGGCGCTTCGGTAGTGGGCCAGCCCGAATCGGAAATCCTCGGAGCTTCCGGTAGTCCCGCCAGTTGGATCGGGTACCCGCGTCTCACGAGTGATCAGCCTGGAGCACGCGGGCCAGGCTCGGTGCGATCGACGCCAGGTTGTCACCGACGAACGGCGGCGGCGGGTCTGGCACGCGCTCACCGCCCGGCGGCGCGACGCGACCCGTCACGCCCGACAGGACGAGCGCGAACGGCCATCCCAGGACGTCGGCCATCGCGCCGTCGGTGGTTGGCCGATCGCCCACCACGACGCCGCGCGTGCCGAGCCGCTTCTTGACGAGCTCGGCCATCGGGCGGGACGGCTTCCCGGCGACTTCGGGAGTCGCGCCCGCCGCGGTGGCGATTGCCGCCACGATCGATCCGGCGCCTGGGAGGAGGCCACCGGGTATCGGATAGGTCGCGTCGAGGTTGGTGGCGACGAAGCGGGCTCCGCCGCGCACGGCCTGCGACGCCCGGTCGAGCTCGTCGAAGTCGAAGTCCCGATGGAAGCCGACGACGACCGCCGCCGCGGGTGGGGCGTCGACTGGACGTAGGCCGACCGCTTCCAGTGCCTCCGTAACGCCCGGACCGGCGCAGGTCAGGACGGCGGTGCCCGGCGCGAGGTCGCACACGAGCAGGTCCGCGGCGGCCAGCGCGCTCGTGAGCACCTCGCCGGGATCGGCGGGCACGCCGCACCTCGCGAGCTTCGCCACGACCTGTGCCACCGGAAGGCTCGAGTTGTTGGAGAGGAACCCCACGCGCAGGCCGTCGCGGCGCAATTGGGCGACCGCGTCGGCCGACCCGGGGATGGCGTCGTCGCCGCGCCAGATCACGCCGTCGAGGTCGCAGCACACGACGGCGGACTGGGGTTTGCTCAATGGACCGGGTCGGTGACTTGGGCGAGCGCCGCTTGGTAGTCGTCGAGGGGCCGCATGGCGACCGCGAGCTTGAGGTGGCGACGCGCGCCGGCCCGGTCACCGGCTCGCAGCAGGCAGAGTCCGAGGCCGTAGTGGGCGTAGTCGTTCACGGGGTCGATCTCGGTCGCGCGCTCGAACTCGGCCGCAGCGGCGGGGATCTGTCCACAGCCGAAGTAGGCCCGTCCGAGGGCCTCGCGGATCGAGCCCTGCTCGGGCTCCAGATCGCGGGCCCGCTCGAGCGCGATCGTGGCAGCGTGCGCGTTCGTGGACGCGAGGAGGCGGATGCCCTCCGTAAAGGCGTCGTAGGCGGCGAGGTCGTCGCGTTCTGTACTCATCGTCTCTCCGTCGATCCACCCGGGAGTCAGGGGTGGGCGCCGCACCGTATGCGACAATCGGGAGCGCCCATCACCGGAAGCGAACCCACCCGTGCCCGACTTCCTTCCCTTTCCCGGGACCCGTTACCGCCACGCGGCGGACTCCTCGTCGGTGGTCGCACCGCCGTACGACGTCATCGACGAGGAGGAACGGGCGCAGCTCGAGGCCGCGGACCCCCACAACGCCGTGCGCCTGATCCTGCCGCAGGCGGTGCCGCCCGCCGATCCGTACCAGCAGGCCGCCTCGACGCTCCAACGCTGGTATGAGCAGGGCGTCCTCGCGTGCGACCCGGCACCGGCGTTCTATACGTACCGCATGTGTTTCACCGACGAGGCGGGAACGGACCGACGCGCCATCGGCGTGATCGGGGCGCTGGCCCTCCCCCACCGCGAGCACGAAGACGTGTTCCCCCATGAGCAAACCTTGCCGAAGGCTCGCCGGGACCGACTGCAGCTGCTGCGCGCGACCCGCACGAACCTCGACCCCATCTGGTGCCTCTCCCTCGCCGACGACCTCACCAGCGCGGTGGATGGGCCCAACGCCGCGGTCGCCACCGCGGTCGACGAGCACGGCACCCTGCACGAGCTCGTTCCGGTGTTCGAACCCTCCCGCATCGACGCGATCCGCGCCCACGTCGCCGACGCCCCGCTCGTACTCGCCGACGGGCATCACCGCTTCGAGACCGCCGGCACGTACCGCGGCGAGCATCCCGACGACCCGGCCGCGTCCAAAATCATGACCTTCGTCGTGCAACTCGACGAGGCGATGCTCGACGTCCGGGCCATCCACCGCCTCATTCACCGCGCGCCGACCGACCTCCGCGCCCGCCTCGCCCCAACGCTCGAGGTCGAGTCGTTGGGGCCCAACACCGAGGCCGGAGTTGACCGGCTGCAGATCGCGATGCGCAACCACGCAGCACTCGGGCTCGTGGACCGTGATGGGCTCGCCCTGCTTCGCCTCACCCCAGCTGCCCTCGAGACGGTGCGCCACACCCAGCCTCCCGAGCTCCTCGGCGTCGACGCGGCCCGCTTCGACACGGCGATTCGACCGATGCTGCAAGGCGAACTGTCCTATCGCGACGACGCGCGCACCGTGGCAGCCACCGTCGCCAAAGGTGGCGTCGACGCCGCAGTGCTGCTGCGACCAGTCACCGTCGAGCAGATCCGCGCTGCCGCGTTCGCCCGGGTCCGGATGCCCGCCAAAACCACGTTCTTTTGGCCCAAGCCGCGAACCGGGATGGTGTTCCGCCGCTTCGACGACGAGAACCCAACGTCGGGCTAGTCGACAGTCCAGGTCGCGCCGGATCCGACGAGCGCCTCAAGGTCGCCCGGGCCCTGACGATCCGCGGCGCCAACCAGCTGACGCTGGACCTCACCCTCATACGTCGGACGGGCGACATCGCGAAAAACCCCGATCGGGGTCGGCATCGTCGGCCGATCGGCGAGGCGCGACAACGCAAATGCCAGCGTCGGATCCCCACGGTGCTCGTCGTGGACCAGCAGCCGATCCACGCCAACGTCGGCGACCGTGACGATCTCACACTCCCCGAAGCGGTTCAGGGCCACGCCGAGCTCGGCGTCGGCACCGAAACGGATCGGCTCCCCATCGTGGAGCTCGATGAGCATCTCCGCTCGGTGCTCCTTGTTGGTGATCGCACCGAACGCGCCATCGTTGAAGACGTTGCAGTTCTGGTAAACCTCGACGAACGCCGCCCCGTGGTGGTCGTGCGCCCGGCGGAAGGTCTCGACCATGTGCTTGCGGTCGAGGTCATGGGTTCGCGCGACGAAGGTGGCCTCGGCGCCGAGCGTCACGGAGATCGGGTTGAACGGCGTGTCGAGCGATCCGAAGGGCGAGGACTTCGTGACCTTGCCGACCTCGCTGGTGGGCGAGTACTGGCCCTTCGTCAGCCCGTAGATCTGGTTGTTGAACATGAGGATGGTCAGGTTCACGTTGCGTCGGAGGGCATGGATGAGGTGATTGCCACCGATGGAGAACATGTCGCCGTCCCCACCGATGACCCAGACGTCGAGGTCAGGGCGGGCGAGCGCCACGCCGGTCGCGATCGCCGGCGCTCGACCGTGGATGCCGTGGAGCCCATAGACGTTCATGTAATACGGGAAGCGGGCCGCGCAACCGATGCCCGAGACGAACACCAGATTCTCGGGCTTGACCCCCAAGTCCGGGAGCAGCAACTGCACCGCGGCCAGAATCGAGTAGTCCCCACACCCTGGGCACCAGCGGATCTCCTGGTCGGACTGGAAGTCCTTCCGGGACAGCGTCGCCGTCGAAGTGTCGTCACTCACCGGCTCATCTCCTCAATCGCGGCCTCGACCTCGGACGCCCGGAACGGCACTCCCTGCACCTTGGAGAGAGTGCGCGCGTCCACGAGGAACTCGGCTCGTACGAGGCGGGAGAGCTGGCCAAGGTTCATCTCGGGGATCAGCACTCGCTCGTAACGCGCGAGCACCTCACCGAGGTTCGAAGGGAACGGGTTGAGGTGCATCAGGTGCGCGGTCGCCACGTTGGTGCCCTGCTCGCGGGCTTGGCGCGCCCCCTGTTGGATCGCTCCCCACGTACTGCCCCAGCCCAAGACGAGCAGCGAGGCCCCGTCCGGATCATCCACGGCCACGTCCGGCAGCTCGCGAGCGATGCGCGCGATCTTCTCGGCGCGCACGTGAACCATGTGCTCGTGGTTCGCCGGGTCGTAGTTGACGTTGCCGGTCCCGTCTTCCTTCTCGATCCCACCGATTCGGTGCATCAGGCCGGGCGTGCCCGGGATCGCCCACGGCCTCGCCAGGGTTTCCGGGTCTCGCAGGTATGGCCAGAACTCGCCGTCGTGGTTCGGCTCGCTCGCAAACGGCACCGAGATGTCAGCGAGCGCGGTGACGTCTGGCAGCAGCCAGGGTTCGGCGCCGTTCGCCACGTAGCCGTCCGTGAGAAGGATCACGGGGGTCCGGTACTTGATCGCGATCCGGGCTGCCTCGAAGGCGGCATCGAAGCAGTGGCTCGGCGACCGCGCCGCCACGATGGGGAGTGGCGCTTCGCCATGGCGGCCGTACATCGCGAGGAGGAGGTCGGCTTGCTCGGTCTTGGTCGGAAGGCCGGTGGACGGGCCGCCCCGCTGGACGTCGACGATCAACAGCGGCAGCTCCAGGCTGATCGCGAGGCCCATGCCCTCGGACTTGAGGTCCACTCCGGGGCCACTCGTTGCGGTGACGCCAAGCTGGCCGGTGAACGCCGCGCCAATAGCGACGCCGATCGCTGCGATCTCGTCTTCGGCCTGCAACGTTCGGACGCCGAAGTTCTTGTGCTTGGAGAGTTCGTGGAGGATGTCCGACGCCGGCGTGATCGGGTACGACGCGTACAGCAACGGCAGCCGACTCTGCTGCGAGGCGGCAACCAGTCCGTAGGCGAGGGCGAGGTTCCCGGTGATGTTGCGGTACCGGCCCGGCTCGAGCCGGGCGGGTGCGACCTCGTAGGAGTTCTCCATGAGCTCGGCGGTCTCACCGAAGTGGTAACCGGCCTTGAACGCGGCGAGGTTGGCGGCCAGCACCGTTTCCCGCTTGGCGAACCGCTCCTCGATCCACGCCACGGTCGGGTCGATCGGCCGCGTGTACATCCACGACAACAGACCTAGGGCGAAGAAGTTCTTGGAGCGCTCCGCTTCGCGGGGCTTGACGCCGAGGGGCTTCGCGGCTTCCAGCGTGATCGAGGTCATCGGCACCTGGATCACTCGATACGCCACCAGGGAGCCGTCCTCGAGGGGGCTGGCCTGGTACCCAACCTTGTGGAGGTTGCGCTCGTCGAAGGCGTCCGAGTTGACCAGCAGCGTTCCGCCGGGCTCAAGCTCGGCGATGTTGGCGTGAAGCGCGGCGGGGTTCATCGCAACCAGCACGCTTGGCATGTCGCCCGGCGTGACGATGTCGTGATCAGAGATGTGGACTTGGAAGGAGGAAACGCCGGCGATCGTCCCGGCGGGAGCCCGGATCTCGGCGGGGAAGTTCGGCATGGTGGCCAGGTCGTTCCCGAAGGCCGCGCTCACGTCGGTGAAGCGATCCCCCACCAGCTGCATCCCGTCGCCGGAGTCCCCGGCGAAACGGATCACGACGTCCTCTAGTGCCTCGGGCTCAAGGTGATCCGTCTTCGGGCTCACGCGTCCTCGCTGCTCGTCGCCGTCCGTGGGCCCGCTCCCGCCGTCCCCCCCCCGGGTCCCCACCCGTCCCGAAGGTCCCTGGCGAGCCAATCCCATCATAGGGTCGTCGCCCTGGAAGGCTTGCACGCGCGCTGAATGCGGCAACGAGCTCACCCCACGGTGCCGAGTGCGGTTTCGGCGAATTGGCGCACTCGACGGAGCTTGCGAGGGTCCGAGGCTCGACCGACGATGACCGCCTCGAGTTCGACTCGCGCCTCGAGAGTGCCCGATTTGGCCCGGTAGAAGCGCCGCCGGACGCAGCCGGCAACGACGAGCACATCGCCTTGCTCGAGCGTCTCGAGCCAAGCGGGTGGATCCCACACCGCTACGGGCACCGAAGTCGCCGGCGGGGCCAGGGCATGGGTCCGGATGGCGAACGTGGCGAGGCGCCGCCCGGAGGCCAGCTGGCGCAGTTCCGGAGGGCCCGAGGCGGTGCCGCGCACGATCGCCAGATTGATGGTTGAGGTGGTGGAGGGGTCGTTGGGCATGTGGTCCTCCCGCGTCCGGCTCGATAAGCCAAGTTCGGCGGGGGAAGCACTGGGGGGAGTTGCTGTGGGACTTGTACCGCGAGCGTGCGACGCCAACCGCTCAGCGCAGCGCGCGGCGCCTGATCGCAACGTCGGCGAAGTCGGGATCATGGGCGGCGATCCGTTCGAACAGCGCCCGGGCGCGCGCGTGGTCACCAGCCCGCTCCTCGAGGTCGGCGAGCGCGTACCAGAGCCGCAGGTGATGCTCCCGAGGCCGTTTCACACTCTGGGCCTTCTTGGACAAGAGCACCACCGCGTCCGCGACCCGGCCCTGATCGGCCAGCGCGCCCGCCTCGACGATTCGACCTTCGGTCACCAACTGGGCCGATGGGGACGTTTCGGCGAGCTCCCGCCAGAACTGGTCGACCCGGGCCCAGCGATGTTGAGCCCGGTAGCAGTCCATCAACACGGGATGCTGGTCGACCGATCCGGTCAGCTCGAAGAACGCTTCGAGCTCCTTCGCGGCGCTGCGGTAGTTGCCAAGCCGGTACTGCGTGAGGCCCAGTAGCTCGCGGACGCTCGGGGCGTCCGGCAGTGCGTCGCGGACCTCCCGCAACTTGCTCGCCGCGCTGCGATCGCGGTCGTGCTCAAAGTCGTCGGCGGCGTCCATCAAACGGCCGAGCAACCAGGGGCCGCGCCGGCCCCCGAGCCCCAAGACCTCATGCTCGATGTCACTCGGAACCTGAGGTCGCCGCCGCGGCGACCGGGCCTGAGGGGCCCTCGATTTACGCTGACCCTTCCCAGCAGCAGCCGGAGGGGCGACCCGTGGACGCCCCTTGACCCGCAGCGGTGCCGGGCGCCGCGGCGACAGCGATCCTGGTTCGTCCGGTCGCCGTTCGCGTTCGGGCGTTCGGGGTGGTCCCCAGGGACCGAAGCCGCCCTCTGCTCGGTCCGGTGGACGGCGGCGCCGCGGCCGTTGTTCGTCTCCAGCTCGCTCCGGTGCACGACGACCCCGCGGGCGTTGCTCGCCCCCGGTTCGGTCCGATGGACGACGACGAGGACGTGGTTGCTCGCCCCCGGTTCGGTCCGATGGACGACGACGAGGACGAGGACGTTGTTGATCGTCCCCGCGTCCCGGCATGGGCGCAGGGTATCGGGGCCCAAACGCGACGAAGCGCCTCACGCGTCGCCTGGTGAGGCGGCGAACGGAGGCGCTCGTCAAAGAAAGCCCGGCGGCGACCTACTCTCCCAGGGAGTCTCCCCCCAAGTACCATCGGCGCTGGCGGTCTTCACTGCCGTGTTCGGAATGGGAACGGGTGTTTCCCCGCCGCTGTAGCCACCGGAACATCTTGTGGATTCTCAAACGGTGCGTTTGAAGAACCCCAGAGCGAGCACGAGCGAGAACAAGAAGAACCCAAGCCCTCGGCCGATTAGTACCGGTCGGCTGAACACGTCGCCGTGCTTACACCTC